>Ga0123353_10002672_pt1 | contig 22208 bp, 11 predicted proteins | sample TergutLab28metaG_3_FD_92763 | JGI IMG/M metagenome (GOLD analysis project Ga0123353, IMG submission 92763) | Labiotermes labralis P3 segment gut microbial communities from Petit-Saut dam, French Guiana - Lab288 P3 | ecosystem: Host-associated > Arthropoda: Insects > Digestive system > Gut ... | reverse complement strand
TGACCATGCAGCACAACCTATCCACAGTGACCATGCAGTACAACCTATCCACAGTGACCATGCAGCACAACCTATCCACATTGACCATACAACCTACCCACAGTGACCATGCAGCACAACCTATCCATAATGACCATGCAGCACAACCTATCCACAGTGACCATGCAGCACAACCTATCCACAGTGACCATACAACCTACCCACAATGACCATGCAGCACAACCTACCCCCAGTGACCATGCAATACAACCTATCCACAGTGACTATGCAGCACAACCTATCCACATTGACCATACAACCTACCCACAATGACCATGCAGCACAACCTATCTTTCTGCCAACAGTACATTACACATTACATTACATTTCTCATAAGTAATAATAACAGAATTTATGTTCTGATTTTTTTTGTTTGAAAACAGATTAATATTTTCATTCGACGCTACTATTCAGTACACTAATAAAACAGTACATTATTTGAATGAAACATATGTGTAGCGGAAAACTCAAGTTAATACTTATATCATAATACTCCAAGCAGTACTAACATATACGTTACATCAACCCGAGTCCCTATATAAAAAGCATGATCGTGAATCATGCTGGTGTATTAACTACATTTACCGGAGGTAAATTAGCTGAAGGAAAAAGCTGATAATAGATTCGATCTATAGCAAAGGTAAATACCTGAGGCCGCATGATCCCAGGACGGCGAAAGAGTAAATTCTGTGGTAGAAATAATAGAGTTACATTCATTCATTTAGTAATCTGTCTTACGTCAGGTCCAAAGCCTCTTCCAAAGCGAGCTCTCCATATAGTGCGATCTAGAGCTTCCTCCTTCAAATAAGAGTATCCTTTCCTTGGGGTCATCAAGTAGCTTCCTGCGTCTTCTTCCTCGTCTTCCTGTCATTTCTATCGCCCCTTTTATCTTTCCTTCAATAACCTGTTGTAGAAGGCAGATTCTACGCATAAATGTGACCAATCCAGTTAGCCTTCCGTTTACTTATTTCATTTAGGATATTCTTCTGCTCCTTGACTCTAACAGTTACAACCAAAATGAAGCCCTGAAATTACTGTAGTTACGGTAATAGGTATTCAAATTTATCGTAATATCGTTTCTTTAATTTTGGTCTAGAACTGAAAATTATAACACTGCGTCTACGCAGAATATAAATTCACTTTTTGTAACACCTAGACCACTTACGGTATATTTGAAGCATGCGAGATTCTGAGATTCTTAGTGCGGTGGCTACAAAATTTGTCTTATTGGGCGTGACGTCGTGGTAATTGGTAAATTTCTGACTACAAAGCGTGACATCCCAGGAGACACTAACATTTATTGTAAGTATAATAAAAGGTCACTCCATTCCAATTTAGAGTTCAACAAACCACGCAGAAGACGGAGGGAATTTCCAATTTTGGCACCAAGCGAAACGAACAGATCCTGAGTTGGTCTGGTCTCGTCGTGGTGTCCAGTTTTCATTCCAGACACGTTGGTTCTGGAAGAAGTCACGCAGGTCCCTACACAATACTCTCTTCATAATCCGCAACAACCCACCCCCCCCCTCCCCCCACAACTTGCCCGTGCGTGTGGTCCAACCGCTACAGCAATATTCTCTAAAAAATAGACTGGAGAATCTTTCTCTATTTCACGTCAAAATTGTCAGTCCCTTCCCCAATTATATCATTATGACCGACACAACTGACCCATTAAGTCACAGACGTTCATCGTGTCATCAAATAACCTCTTTCCCATTTACACTAAATAGACCCTTTATACAGGTTTTTGTTCTGGAAACCTGAGGGAAAGAGACCACTTGGAAGACCCAGGCGTAGATGGGAGGATAATATTAAGATGGATCTTCAGGAAGTGGGATTTGCGGACATGGACTGGATTGATCTGGCTCAGGAGAGGTGGCAAGCACTTGTGCATGCGGTAATGAACCTTCGGGTTCCGTAAAATGCGGGGAATTTATTGACTAGCCGAGAACCGTTAGCTTCTCAAGACGGTCTCTGCTCTACGGAGTAAGTATGTAAGTAAGTAAGTAAGTAAGTAAGTAAGTAAGTAGTAAGTAAGTAAGTAGTAAGTAAGTAAGTAAGAACCTTAACAGTACAAGTATGCGGAACGTGTCACAGAAGTACGAATATAATTCAGCGAATGCTGTCTTAAACGGAACCTGAATATAACGGAAATCCGTCTTTAGCAGACAACATCCACAGTCTTGAGGATCTTTAATTAAACTTTAAGTACTTTCATGACAAGGAAACCGCCTGCAACGGAAAAAAATTCGATCCCTTGTGGTTCCGCTATAGACAGATTTCACTGTGCATAAAATACAATACAAATCCGCAATATGTGTTTTGCGTAGTTGTTTGTGGACATACTGTAAGAATATGATTTTTTTCCTTTTTATTCAAGGCTCGACAGCCCTAGTGGATCTAGGTCTCGTCATCAAAGTTTCCAGATTACACTCAGACACACCACAGTCGGTAGGACTCCTCTAGACGAGTGATCGGTTCGTTGCAGAGGCCGCTACCTACAAACCACACAACAAACACGAGGCACAGATATCCACGCCACCGGCGGGATTCGAACCCACAATCCCAGCAAGCGAATGGCCGCAGACCCACGCCTTAGACCGCGTGGCCACTAGGATCGGTGTATGATACAATACTGACAGATATACTGTAAGTTATTCGTGCCAGAAACTACGTAATAACATGCACATTACTTAGACTTTTTACTTGAAAAACAATTCTCCCATAAAGTAGGGGAGAGCGAAGAAATAATCTGTTATTATGGAAACCTAATATCAATCACGATTCCATCAACCCCTCATAAAAACATACGGCATCTAAATGGAGATTAAATTACAAGTTAATCCGTTGAAAATGATTACGCAATATAATACAACGGCCATTAATCAAACACACAACATATATAGATATACGGTTTGCCCCTCGCAGTAAGAACACTGGCCAGAGAGACGCAGGGTAAAGAATGCTCCCACCTGGCAGTGTGGCCTTATTACTGGAGCAAGTCCGTCTCCACAATACACACATCACAGGCTGCCCTTCTTTTGTCAGCCACCACAGCAACTAGCGAGTGTTGCATTCTGTTTTACTTTTCATTTTATTCAGACCAACAACGTGCGTCTGTCCGTCCGTTCGTACAGACCTCAACCATCTCCCGGAATCTCTAGAGGCCTGCATTTTGTATACACGTACAGTTATAACCAGTACAGATACAATTCACGAGTCATGAACGAGACGAAAACACCGACGCAAAAGACACAGCGTTCATCTTAACACGTGGTTCTCCAAGCCGAGGCCTGCCAGCTTGTGTTACGCGGAACCCGAGCCAGTCCACAGTAACGGGTCTGGCCTTTTGACACGAAAAGGTTGGAGATCCACGGCTTAATACAAATAAATTTGCTTACACGACGTTTGATAGACAGGCGAATAGGTCGACAGACACATGGATTGCGGGGTGGAGAGCGGGTAGGTGGATATACACGGGAGTGGATTGTTTGGACAGGCTGTTGAATTACTTACATAAAATAATGATAGAGTATCCCTGTTAAGCCATAGTACGTGCGTAGTTCGGTATATTTTGTAAGACTGTCGACGCAGAATCATATAACTTGAACTTACATGTCCCACGACCCTGCTGTGATGGAAATCTAACCATTTCAGCGTATACTGTGTTTTGTTTCAATAATATTAGCTTCTTTTTTCTTTATGTTTTTTCACTTTCACTTTAATATATTTATACAATATAAACTGACAAAATGCACCGTTTCTAAATTACTATTTTAATTTTAATTTTTTTATGTCTTCTACATATTTCGAAACCGAGGGTTCATCACCAGGAAGTCGGTTGTATATGCATCCGTATAAAGCAGTCTTGTAGGTAGAAGAGTTTTATCTACCACACCCTTCTACATGCATTTTGTTGGTTTATATTGCAAAATTGTATAATATAGCTTCCTTTGTTTGTAGTCTGTTGTGTCACCACTACAAACGGTAAACACACAGAACAAAAACAATACTTTCATTTATTCGCTGTTATGACTAGGTTTTCGCTAAATCAGGCAAGATAATGATAAAACTCATCAAATTCGTACACACAGACATTCCTTCTCTCCCCCCATCTTTCCCATAATAACGTAAAAATGAACAACACATTTAATTTCTCGCTAGCAGGTAATCGTGAAAAAATACAATAAAGACTGGGGCCTGACATTCAGCATCTTTCAAACCTTTATTTTACAAGCTACAAGCCAGTTCCACAACATTGTGTCGTACACGAAAGGTCCGTGGGGCGAATTTCTTTTAGACTACCATGAATAGGTGTTCTTCAAAACATTTCTTAATCGCCCCTTGCAATAAATTCAGAAACATTCTATTACAGCACGCAGCAACAACTTAAACATTACTTAGAGCTAACTATAATAATATATATAACACAAATTCGTTTAAAAACGTTTTGTATATCAACTGGCACTCTTCGGCTACCCTGACTGAAGTTTTTCCGTGCTTTTTCCTTAGCTGTAACGCAAATGCCAGAGTATAACTCACAAAGACGGGGCACGGACCGCACAATTCCCAAATTAATTGTGTAGTTTGTATTGTTTGTGTTTAAATGTATACTGTACTACTGCCACCGGGTGTCAACCCGATTGCAGTTAAAGAAATATTTCTACCTATATATATATATATATATATATATATATATAATAAAACCATCTGATACGACTATAGTTCTATTTCAATCCATTCAGTAAAATACTCATTTGCGTGAAATATGTTTAGCGTAAGGTTTGGTTACTGAGTAGGCTTACGAATATGATAAAACTTTGAGAAATACGACTGCGGAAGACTCCTAAAGGCCAGAATAGTGATAAGTTCCCTGCGGACGATGATATACGAGTACACTGAAGCTGGTGCGACCTGTCTAAAGTTTCGGGGCGGTAGTGCAGTAGGCCTGCTTATAGAACAGCCAGTTCATAAGCCATCGTGTCCGTCACTATTGTCATATGCAGGCTACAGAACTGCAGTTACAATCGGACACAGGTTTGAGAGACTGGAGTCGAAGCACATGAGTCCAGGAAATTCAAATGTTTTTACAGAGGCCTAATTCACTTTACTCGAAGAAAAGACAGTAGGACAACGTGTCTGATTTATAACTTGAGAAAAATATCGCTTACAAACTGCTAATATCAGTCTCCTTCGGAGAAAAGTAGTTTCTTTACGTCAATTTCTACACCGATACTAGACCTTCAGACAATCACCGTCATGTTAACTTTATTCATACCATTGTGACAACAAACAACACAGAATAAGACCGTTGAGCACAATTAAGAATGTTTATTACATATACAGGAATTTGATTACAACATGTTTCGGCCACAATAGTTCACTGTCAGGTAATACAGAACATCTATACATACTAAGAAGGATTAATGCAAATATAAAATGTATGCAGATGTGTTTTAATGTGTAGGAATTTTATTTCATCTTCCATTTTTTGAAATTGTATTTTTTACAGGTATAGTTGAGGGATTTTAAGCACTTGGAATTTTAATTTTGGCATAATTTAGGATCACTGTGTAACGTAAACATTCTTGGTTAAAAATTGTTCTTACAGCGATGGGTGTACGCTTCACTAGCTGCAATTATTTTGAGATAACACACCTGCGTTTTAAAAGGGGATGTGTTTTCTCAAAGTCATAATGCGTTTTAATTTAATGACATAACACTTTCTAGTGAAGGTACGATTTTAAGACCGTTATATAGTGATATTACTCCCACTCTTCTATAACTTTACGACTGTATCATTATATAGCCCCCTTAAAAACGCGCCTTATTTACAATGAAATCTCATTACATAATAAAACCTTATAGCTGCGTTAATCCTTCTTAGGACTCTGTAAGTGGGCCATCCCCGTTGTGCAAGATATAAATATTAAATAAAGATAAATAAGTCAGATACAACTAGAGTATATATATTATTTATATACAAGGTGTAGTATTTTGAATTTACCGCATGTTTCGGCTCTCTTCACTAGGCCATCATCAGGTCGTAATTCATTATGACTTTTGGTATTCAGTATTACGTGAAGATGGCCTACTCCCGCCAAGACATGTTTTAACCAAATTCCTGTGTATATAATAAACATTTTTCATTGCATCTGTCTCTTATTCTCTATTACTAAACAATGCACCGCGCTACTTCACTGTCATTGCAGCGACGAGCATAAATTTTCTTGATATCGTAGCTGAGAGTCGTCTTAAGGCACACTACGTGAAAGGATGACGTCACATCTAGGGTGTGGATAAGGGCCCTGCAGACCGCACGGCGAGGGGGTCCCCGTGGATCTGGGGCGTCACAAACGTACAGAATACTAAAATGTTTTATGGGGTATTTCGGACTGGATTCCGTCCTTCTGACAGAAGGCAGTATTCTGGAACCCTGTTACGAGAACTGGGGGTAACGTCGCTAATAATTACAAAAGTGGGCCGCGGGGACCCCCGACGGGTTATCTGTTTTACTCCTTCAGACCGATGGTAGTTTTTAAGACAACTCTCCACCATAGTCATGTGTAGAAAACAACAGAAGAATAAGCCGGAAAGAACATTCATTAAAAAATATTCACCCCAAGAACTTTCCCCGCCCGCAAATATGGTAAATTTAATCTAGGCGAAGTTCAAGTTGCAATACTCCTTCAATTGTTGTTGTAGAAATGTAAAATTATCTACCAAGTAGTAGGTACTGCCACATACTGAATTTTAAACTGAATTCCGGCTGGGGATATTTACTTGTGCTGTCCAGAGAGGGGTTGGATAATTACCCATTCTTCCCCCATCACTATAAGTGTAACGCCACTCAAACATTTTTCTTGCACATTCTTCAAGTGAAAGAATACAGAGCATGTAAAAAATAAAGTTCTGATGCCTTCTACACACAAGCTGGGCAAAATTAACGCGTATAACGGGAGGGGCAAAATCACTCACTCATTGTTTAACGTGGTACCTCTTGTGTTAACTAACTTTTGCGCCACCCTGCAGTAGATCATGTTTGTTTCTCCGGGTGTTATTTGCCTGAATGTGGAACAACTGAAAGTTTTGGTATTGGTCTTCAACACTACCTGTCAATATTGTCGTCACGTAGCCTGAATTTTGATTCATATCTGCCCAACGCAATTCCAACTTCATAAAATTCGAAATATAATTCCAACAACTTCCTCCAAAAGAGCTTTTCGTACATAGTGGGGTAAAATGTAAATTTAATTATGGCTTACAAGGTTTATATGACGCAGTGTTCGTTACTGTGAGTGTTTAAGGAGCTGTAAAAGCAAAATGACTTTATTAGCTTCGTAGTAACAAAATTTTATCTCCAACAAAAGTGGACACCGAGGCTAATTGGATATACGAAAAACACTTAGAAAGTATGTACATTCCATAATGGAATACAGCTTTCCAGTTTCACATTTCAAACATTTTTCAGCATTTAAATCGTCTTCATCAATGCTACCACGAATTTCGTCACTATTGGTACATCAACTGTAAATGTTAATAAAGGAGAGCAGGCTGTAAAGACACGCTGTTTCTTATAAACCAGCTATACGGTAGGCTACTGATAACACAAAATCCCTAAATCGGGCGTATCTTCTTTCACTAAAATCCATTTCTCTGCGTCAGAACAAATTTCCCTCAATTTCATTTTGATATTACCGTCACAAATCCCAGACCTTCAAATGGCTACTTTCAATGTTGCCCATACAAACTACGTAATGTTTCTGGTTTCACTTATGTGTGTGTGTAAAACGTTTGCCGTGAACAAAGATTACACAACTTTCTTATGTACTTGTTTCAAAACGACAATTACATAATTTTTTTGTGGGGGAAAAACTGGAGATGAGTCCTTGACAAGCTAAAAGTTTTGTAGCCAATCGCCTTGTCTGAGATCGGACGAGTTCGTTATCCTTTTCTATTAAAGTGAAATGTTAAAACAAAAATTGGCAGCACTTATTGGCCTACCTGCATTACAAGCAGAATAAAGCTAAGCGCGAGCAGTGGTCCCCTCAACAATTTACAAAGTGCACCCACTCAGAAAAATACAAACCATTAACACGTGTCTAGACACGTAAGTACATAACCACGCAGATAGATCGGAGTTTTCCCTTGACATAAAATATTCTGTAGAAAGAACAGTGGTGGCAAACATAAACAGGCCTGGGTGAAGAAACAGCAGGCACATTGCAACTCAGAAAAGCTTCAGTATTTCTAAGTCTACTTGTCGGGTATTCTTGCAAAGTAAGAAACAGCATAAACAAATCGCATACCTTTCGCGTGTGTAGGGATAGCGTAGTTGGTTCAGTGAATAGACCACGAGCTAGAAGACAAGAAAATCATACTCCGATACGCGGCAGGGGCCATAAAGTTTCTTCCTCTCAAAAGTAGCCACACCGGCTACTGAGGGCTCTTTGCCCGGAGAAGAAGCAGCTGGGGTACGAAGTCGACCACACATCTCCATGAAGTGACGAGGTTAAGAATGAGTGGAGCTAAATTACCACTCCCTCGTACACCTTCATGGCGTGCACAGGATAAACCGTACTTTTTCACACTTTTCATGACTTCCTCCACACCTTTCACATCAGATAACTAGAGTTTTTTTTAAATATCACCAAGTTGAATAACGACAATAATAACCATAATGAAAGGCCTAACAATAGAAATACTGCGCACGTGGCATGCAAAAATAAGAGTGATACCAGTAATAACAGAGGCAACTGGAACCATCTCGAAACCATTCAGATAATAACTGAGCATCGCGCCGGGCAAACACAAAATCAATCAAGGAACTGCAGACAACAGCCATATTGGGCACTGCACACATACTGCAGAAAATACTGATGTAAAGGTACAAAACCTTCAACATGGGAAGTAACATTACATGTGTCATAATTTGTAACTTTACAATAGCTGGAACACTATAATAATAAGCAGAAGAAGAAGAAGAAGAAAAGTTATTTATCAAAAGAACAGACATCGCATGAAAAGCCCCAAACGCATTTAGAAAAGACAGATTTTTTAGCCATATTCCAAACAGAAATGTGGAATTTACGGATTATCTGACTGTGAAGATTCAAGTCTTGTAGGATATGTCGCCGTGCCGCAACACTCTCCGAAACGTCTAAAACTATTCACCCATTACAGCAACGCCAAATTCCACAAGACTTGGATATTCACCAACACTGCTTTAAGAACCTCAAATACGGCGCATTTGACTACGCATTATTATCGGTCCACAACATTCATAACTATATTCCGATATTATTTTGAAACACAATGAATAATGAACCGAAATTACGAGGAGTTTCAAATCTTGACCGCTTTTGTTTTCTTTTACGTTTCGTTTTAATCTCAAAATCCTCCCAAAACTAATGGTTACACATTACGTTCCCAATCATATGCACAGGGCAATATTACTGTGTGGCTCATTCATAAAATTTATTGTTGTAAGGTGAATATATGAATATATATATATATATATATAACTGTATGTATATACATATAACTATATGTAAAGTTACAGACGTATAATTCTCATTTGTACATTTCTGACATGCACAGTCCGATGATGGTTATTTTAAGTAGCCGAAACATATAGCTGCTATTATCATGGCTAAAATGAAGTTGTGCTTTGACGGGTTATGCCTCTTTCATTATGTCTACACCTGACTACCGAGATTTATTTCTGTAGCATTTTATCTCCTGCGCCCACGAACCACTCACCTGTGTTGACATGCTGCACGTGTCCAGTCACTGAACTGCACTATACCCAGCAACACGTGGGTCCGCAGCAAGCTATGGAGGAGAACTGACTGTGGTACATCATAACGGAGATGCGAACCGAACCAGCGCTCGGGTTGGTGTGTACAGTCCCTGCCAGCAAGAGGAAGACCCGATTCGTTCGTTAGTAGCAGGTGCGGGATTGATATGTTGAAAAGTGATGCGGCAGCGGAAATCCTAGAAAAATATAAAAAAATTGTAAAATAACAATTATAATCCTAAGCAGAGAATAAACATACTTTATTTATGGGTATATAGAGACATACTAAAATATACAACGCCGTTAAAGTATCCCACAATCCATCAACAGGGCCACTGTGAGCGGGATCGGACCCCCCCCCAGTGAAAAGGTTGGAAGGACTAGCTCAGTTGCAGAGTGACTTGGGTTTGGTCTGAAAGTTTTAATTTGTAAATCGACAAATAAAGAAACTGCCGATAAAGACAAAATTACATAAAATACAGTGCAGCCCCGGGCTCCCTTCCGGACAGCCGGCTCCGGGTAATTTGTAACGGGTTCCCTCTCCCCGACTCATCGGCACTACCCGTCATTCTATTTATAAAATTAGGTAGCCAATAAATAATTTTGGCATAATATTTCACGTTCTTACAGAGTCCAAAAGACATGTGAATTTCTCGTAACATACTGAATGTACAGTAAATAATAATTAATATACAATTAGTAGACAATCTCTGAAAATTTAACGGAAAATTCTGACAGTTCTCATGTCCATTAGAGTTTCCACAGATAAGCCCATCCTTGGCCAGCTCTTATACATGATAGCCTCTGAGTGGCACTCCGATAATACGAGCTCACTGAATATGCATGCTGTAAAACTGAGAAGCTCTGAAATATAGTTTGCTAGATTAATAATAACAATAATAATAATAATAATAGTGTACTGCAGTGACAAGCGTATGGTCTAAACGGTCCGGAGCTCGAAGCCCGGCAAGGGAAAAAGATTTTTCTCTTCTCCAAGACTTCCAGACTGGCCCTGAGGCCCAACCAGCCTTCTCTGCACTGGGTACCGGGTAGATTATTGAAATTTCACAAATTATACAAACACATAATTTTTGTAAACTTTACAAAGTATTCCTCAAGTTGCGCATTTTGTATGTTACATATTATGCAACACTAATCTAACTACCAACGCAGCTGTAAAAAATTCCTGTTTACACTGTTGTGATTAGCCTCATGATGGCTATTGTCACTAGCAGAAACAGTCGGTTTTATCTGTAAAATAAAGTTTTGTTTAGACTGAATACATTTGAATTTCTTGTTCTACTATTTTGTCTAGGCTACGAGTGTGATATCCGTGAAATCGCGGAACAATTCCCAGAAGGGACAAAAGATTTTTTTCTCTTAAAGAGAAACGTCTAGGCCAGATGAGACCCACCCGGTCTCCTGTTTATTGGGTACCTGGGAGCTTTCCTCGGAAGATTAGCGGTCGGGAAAGGAGGCAAAACATCCATACCCACCCAGATTCAAAGTTAAGAATGCGCGGATCTTTAGCTCCAGTCCCCCACGCGTCTTTCACGGTGACAATTTTATCTTTTTTTTATGGCGCGACAGCCCCCTAGTGGGCCAGAGCCTCCCCATTGTTGAGGCTTCGCGATCACATTTAGAAGTACCACACTCGGTAGGACTCCTCTGGAATCAGCCCGTCACAGAGACCTCTGCTTGACAACACACAACATTCACAACAGACAGATATCCATGTCCCTGGGGGGATTCGAACCCGCAATCCCTGTGACTGCGCGGCCACTGAGATCGGCTCACAATTTTACCTTTACCTTTTACTTTCTCTTCCTTTAGGCGAAGAACTAGAGAAGTTTTAGACAGATATAATTCGATAAATGGGCGTATGAATGATATCGACAAATTCAAGAGATATCACGTTTAATACGCAAACCTACGCATTCTCTTCATACTCATACACTATTTTATAAATCTGTTTTACAAATTTCGAACGATACAAAGGAAGGACGAAGTATCTGTTTACAGCGCGATACGAGTCTTACACATTGCACATAAAATGGATACAAAGAAGATGCCCTCACTGTTGGTCTGTCTGTCCATCTGTGTGCATGTCTCATCACCGAATCTTCAAACCAATTTGACTGTACTTCGTACTGGAATTCTACTCCTAACAGCTGAGCAGGGATAGGGGGGGGGGGATTTCAATTCATTTCCTACTGGTCAAACATGACCTCAACGTGAAACTATACTCAACATTCCTTTTTCAGGTTTTCCGACGAAGAGCTCGCAGGAGGGGGCAGAAACATGTCACATATAATATATACCTTAGTAAGCCCTACAATAGATGTTTCACACAAATTTACCGTAATTACTGTTGAACGAAATCCAACGAAAAGTAACGGCGTTAATGAAACGCACGGTGAATTTGTTATGCGAAGTTATTGCGAAATGGCATTCACTATTAGCAACTGTCGGCAGAAGTTACGCAGTATACAGAATGAGCAAAATCGTCTTTAACAGCTGCAACCTCTCTTCCTTAATCAGAATTATCACCAAAGACGTCCAGAGCAGGTTAGTGAAGCGGTAACCCTCTACTGTTTTGTAAGGTAAAGAAATGTCAACTGTATTTAAAATGAATACTGGGAAATATATTTATGATATATGAAAACTTAATTGGACGATACAGTCGGGGCAGTAAAATGACTGGTCATGAACTAAATGATCTGGGCTCGATTCTCGGCAAAGGCAGGGTACTTTTCACTTCGCCACAACGTCCACACCGGGCCTGTGGTCCACACAGCCACCTCTCCCACCGCATCCTCTCTTCCCATGAGTAGAGACGCTGGAGTGTCAAATCAGCCACACTATTCAACCTCAATAAAGATGTTATAAAGAAATGTAACTTTAATTCCATTCCTCCACATGTCTTCACAGCCCGGTGTTTAAACCACAGACTTTAGGCTCAGCTACAGCACTGAACCATTGGACGAAATCGGACAAGACTCCAATTTATGAACCAATACGAACACAAACCCTGAAAATCTTCGCGTGTTACGTATTCATACGTTACAACTTTGTGTAAAGTTGTTTAAAAAATTTGTATGATTTTAAAACACGTAATAAAGTGCGTGATTTCAGTCTTTCCCCGAGCTGTATATGAGATCTTCGCTCTTTTAGGGTGTTATGCAGCGTAGATTGAGAATTACCGACGTTTCGGGACAACCTATCGGCCCCAACTTTAATGGTCATGCAGTTGACCCTTGAAGATGGGGCCGATAGGTTGTCCTGAAACGTCGGTAACTAACAATCTACGCTGCGTGACATCTCAGAAGACCGAGTATTTCATATAACAATTATTACGTATTCTGTTGTAAAATATTACGTCACTACAACAGTGGACTCTTCAATTGACTTTAAGACGTCAATGTTTATAGGTGTTCATTGACTGTCACATTTACACAGGCCTAAGGCTGGATAGCGAGAGTCGGTGCCGATATAATAAGCTATGCATATTTACGGTTTTTGTAGCAAATTTATGGGGGTGGGAATGAAAGACTCAGTTGATTTGCACGTCACAGTCATGCAGCGTTATTTGCGACGTTAACAATACGATCCGAGGTCCAAATCCCAGTGAGATCAAATGATTTTTCTCCTCCAAAAATGCTTAGACCGTGTCTGGGGCCCACCCAGCCTACTATACAATGCGTACCGAAAGTTCTTTCGCCGGGGGTAAAGCGACCGGGGCGTGAGGCTGACCCCTCACCTCCATCTAGTATCGAGATTAAGAATGAGTGGAATTTACCTCCACTCCCCCCTACATGTGTATTGTAACAAATTTATCCTTACCATACATATTTTGTTGCTGCCCCGAAAACGGAGTACAGAATTCAGGTAAAGCAAACCCAAATCAGTCTCTTCAGCGGTGTAATATGAAGTCCACTTTACTTCATGTGTAAATCAGGATTACATCAAAACACGAATTCAAAAAACAGTCCCTCATGATTCACTGAGCGGTCTGTTGGCATACGTATCACAGCCCTTTATTTGTTCGGCATAACATTGACCGACTCCACTATGAGTGGTGTCATCTGTCAGACGTCTTTGCAACTTCGTGCAAAGATGCCGGAACCTTCAAATTAGTTTCATCTACAATTTCACATTCCTTGCATTGTTACTGGCCAATAAAAAAATATGGAAGAGCACTTTCTGGGAAACCTACGGAGAAATATGTGACTGAAGCATAGTCCAACATACGTTCATATAGCTTCTCATTTCCCCCTATCAAATATTTTCAAAATAACTTTTAACTCTCTGATGACTGAAAAAAACAACAAAATTATTTTCTTTCTTGATACTCCCAAATTTCCGAAAGGTCCCCAGTCTTCAGTCATTTGTCCTCTTACGAGTACATTTGAATATTAAGTTGGTGTGGGGCACTGATGAAATGATAATGACATGAGAAAACAGAAACTCAAAGCAACATCTGTCCCAGTGCTATTTTGTACACCGTAAATGCTACAGAGACTGGCCCTGCAGGACACAAACAAAATTAGTTACTACCTCATAGAGAACAGAATGTCCATTAAAAAAGCCAGCCGCTGAATCCTGCACGCGGAAGAAAAAAATCGGCCCGTGTGCGGTAAAACGTTGCAAATATTACAGCAAATGGTACGATTTTTTACCGCTGGAATTTAACGGGTTGAGTTTATTTACCTCCCAGGTTCACTTATCGCCACCACTTCAAACTGGTTCCCTTTGACTTTGTTTACTGACTCCAAAAGTTCTAAATACTCTTTTTATCTGATTTAATCTTCCGTTAATATATTCTTGGTGTTGTATTCTTGAAGTTAATTACATTTAGAGTATCTTTTAAACAAACGGATAAACTTATTTACAAACGTGGAGCACTAACAACGCATCAGCTTTAAGTGCCTCGAAGCTTATCTTGGTAAAATTCCAATGTTATGATGCGCAAAATGGGCAAACGTAAAGCTGTCACACTGTGTGTCCCTCACCCCGTACGCGCAGCCTTAGATTAGCGTAACATTGCAGCCACCAGATGGCAGACCAAGTTTGACGTGGATCAGCGTTTGACTATTCACATTATCAGTCACTTACGTAACCGTGCTGAGTGAGGACGTGTTACATGCATAACCAGAACGAGTGGTAAGTACTATGTAATGTTGCGTTAGTGTTCATGGCTTACGTGAGGTGATGTTACGGCAGAATAATCTTTTCTTAATGTTACTGTTAAGTGCCAGACACAGATGTGACTGGATATGAAGAAACACATGTGACTGTGTTCCTTGTTCCCAGCTATCACTTCACTATCACTGCAACCTACTTCTATCCAGGGCCGGATTACGGGACGCGCCAGCCAGGGACGCCAACCCATAAAGGGCGCTAAAACGTCATTGGAATAATCGGAAATATGGTTTTGTAGTAAATTCAGGTTTCCGCACGCGAAAGAAGTTCCCCGAAAATCACCGGCAATTTCGTCTGGCCGAAAAAGTTTAAAGAATGTCGGTTTGAAGGGGTGCCAAATTATTAGCCTGTCCGGCATATCTCGGGCCGGCCCTGCCCTATCGGGTAGTTCTTGAGCAGCCAATATAGTCGCTCGGCGAGTCAAGATTTTCCCATCTTTTCATAGAATCCGAACGTTCATTACCGTACTCACAAAATCTACCAAATTGTCTTCTGAGCCAAATGAAACCGGTCTATCTATTACACCTCTTTCGTAAAACCTGTTTCTAATAGTAGCCTTTCAAGTGGTGTCTTCATGTCGGAGTTGCCGACTAAAATTTGTATTTTTTACATCTCCCACAGTGCTGCACACACCATTTTTTTTAGCCTATTGATCATCTTATTTGGTAATGGTAAAGGTACATTTGTCCCTATACACGCTATGATGACATATGGATACTGGACGGATGTGTCTGTTCACCCTTCCACCTCACGGCCCTGAAGAGAGCCCATTGAATACAGCGCTGCGTGGGCGTGAGATTTTGCCATGAACCTTCACAGGAAAAGTCTCTTGCCCCTGCCAAGAAAAATTAGCGAAGAATGCAAACTGTTATGCTTGTCACGCTGCAGATTTCTCCAGCCTTCTGTTATGCCCATGTATCTCAAGTCCAGATATGTAACCGGTCTCAGTGCATGCAAATACACGTTCCCGCCGCCTAATTTACTGATTAGAGTGTTTTTAGGCGCGTTCGCAAAATTGCGAAAAGCAACCGTTTGCTTCGTCATGTCTTCCTGTCCTTCCGTTCGTCCCCTTGGAACAATTCGGCTCCCTCTGGACGGATTTGCATGCAATTTTGTACTTCACGATTTTTCGAAAATCTATCGAGAAATTCAAGTTTCATTAAAATCTGATAATAATGAGTACTTAACATGAAGACCGATATAAACTTTTGATATCTCGCTCAATTCCTCCTATAATTATAAATTTTATACAGAAAATCAAAACACGCATTTTATGTTCAATAACTTTTGTTTTAGAAAATCTGAAATAGTGTCCAATGCTGTAGAGCCGGGCAGGCCACAAATGACAATATTGCGCACTGGCATTGCATGCTGTATACCTAAGGCTACAAACACACATTCAGAATATGTAATAATTATTTCTTTTCCACTGCAACAATGGTTTCACGAACGCGCCAAAATGTTACGTTATACGTAAATTGCCTGTCCTTTTTATTTTACGCGGAACTCGGCACTGCGTAGCGAACGTCGTCATCTGACGGTTCGCAGTAATGTCTTCCTCTCTTGGCGCACAGTTCCGCAGTAAAAATAAGCTCTGTGATCTCCATTCGCTCAGCCATGTACCTCATTCCGCGAAGAAGAATGAATTTGGCATTATGGCAACTCGTGGTCGGTTAGGTGTGTACCAGTGCTTCAGAAGTACACACTGTCTCCTAGACATGGATACTCACCTACCTGACTACACGGTATCATAACCCACAACGTAAAAATATGAATCTTCTCCTACAGGTTAAACTGGCACATTCGTATAAAGTAAAATACAAATAAGTAAACTAACAACGAATGTTTAACGTCGTAAAAACCTCGACTGTAAAGAAATACGAATTCTTTTATCTCGAATTTTACTGTCAGTACTTCATATCATAATAGTCTTCTACTGAATACTGAAATATTTATTTTTTATCGACTCTTTCATTTACGTGGTTTAGGATACGAAGGGAGTGGTGCTTCAAAAAAATTATTAAACGCTAAGACTGCAACATTAGGAATAGCTTAGAGATTATTTTAAAGATGTCCACTCCGTGAATTTGTGGGGACCGCGGTAGCACAGTGGTTAAGGTACTATGCTACAAACCGGAAGGTCACTGGTTCGATCCCAGCTTGTGTCAGTGGATTTTTCATTGACATAAAATCCTTCCGATCGCACTATGGCCCTGGGGCGACTCAGCCTCTAACAGAAATGAGTACCAGGAGTATTTCCAGGGGGCAAAAAGCGGCCGGTGCGTAAGGCTGACAACCTACCACCATCCTGTGCCGTTGTCACGAAATCTGGGAGCCTTAACTTCCTGGAACCCTCTGGACCTGTCCAGCCCTGTAATGGGACTGCTTTACCTTTTACTCCGTGAATTTGTAATCTGACTTATTTTCTTGTATTAAACCAACCAAACGCACAAATAATATACATAGTCGTATAGTTTATTAACCCTCCGACATGTTTCGGTGCTACAGCACCATCCCCAGGGAGCTCACGACTATGTACCGTGTGTGTTATGTGCAATTGTTTGTCCTAATACAAGAAAGCGAGTTACCATAGAGACATTTGATGGATGCGATGTAGAATTATCTTTGGATTTGCAGATATGGAAAGTGATTAATTCGCTTCCCTTCTGTATTACTGCTGACAAAATTCATGTTGGGCTGCCAAAATATATGTGTACATACATTTGACTAAGCACTAAATGCAGATAACAGCAAAGTACCTCCACCCCCAAATTCAAAATGCTCTAGTTTAATAAGTAAGAGTTGTTAAAGAGAATTCGTGTTGGCCTTACCGACTGTAATTATTAGTTTCATTGCTTTTCCTGAACGTTCTTAGTTTTTTAATTTTCTGGAATTCAATGACAAACACTTGCTTTTACGGTAGAAAAAATTGCTTGATTGATGTCTTCTGCAAGGAAGGCAACCATCTAAAGGCAAACAATAACTTGAATTAATTTTAAATAATTAGTTCGTGCCGCGTAGTAAATGCTTTCCTAGTCGGTTATCGAAACTATTCAATTAATACTGTAAATGAAAAAATGACTGCAGTTTTTTCACAGATCCATACAAAACGCAGAAATAGTCTGCGCTTCGTGGGTTGAACGTAGCAATTCTGAATGTTAAAGCTGGTGACAGCTACATGATGTAATCATTGGGAGTTAACGGGTCAATAATATGCGTGACTTTACAGATCAGCTAACTTATATCATGAAAACAGAAGAAATTAAATAAATAACAACTACAAACTGGCAGATTCTTCGGCATCTGGACTATGTTCCTTGTCCAGCGTTCCAAAAGAACTCGTGGTTGGATTCTTGGCAGGTGCCAGAGATTTTCCCTTCCCCAAATCGTACAGACTGGCTCTGAGGCTCTCACAGTCCCTTATTCAATGGGTACCAATGGGACATTTCCCCTGGGTAAAACGGCCGGGACGGGAAGCTGCCCATCTCCTACTAGTGCCTAGGTTAAGACCGAGTGGAGCTGTACCTCCACTTCCTGTAGCATCAAACGCTTCCCTAGAAGAAAAAAAAGTAAAGCTTTCCGCAACAAGTCAGACTCAGAGAGGGAATAGTATTTTGGGGCTTCGTCCTCACTTTGACATTCGGCACAGCTAGGAAGGCAGAGCTGTCAGCTCTACGCATCAGCCGCTCTTTACCCCCAAGGAAATTGCTGGATACTCGTTTCTGTTAGAGGCCGAGTGAATTCGGGCAGAAAGAATAGGTCACTTGAAAATCATTCGCCCTATTAACAAAGTTTGCGGTTTACATATCTCTCTTTAAAATGTACTGGTGTCTTACAGTTTTGCCACGTAATACTTCTTGATGTAGCCTATCATACAACGAAAGCTATCCAGTTTACTACAGAATCTTTCTTTCGTTTGTCCCACAATGCCGTTTCTAACACCCGTCATGCGTGGAAGTATGTTAGTCAATGCATAGACGCGTGATAAATGGAGGTTCATATTGATTTAGCAAGCCGTTTATCTAACAGAATATGTCAATCTAGTAACAGTTCTGTGCAAAGAAATTAATTCCCAATTCTTCAGTTATGCAAAAACTGCAGTTACGAAAGTGAATACACGCTGTAAGCTGAGTTGTAGCTTCAACATCTGTGCTTTTATCCACTACCGCCGAGTAGGTTTTAAATATTTTATTACTCGTTCTTAATTGAACCCTCAGATCATTTACATTGTCGTTTATAAGCTCAGTCACTCTGATTCTAGTGGGCCGGGTAGCGTAGTCGGTATAGCAACTGGCAACGGGCTGGACGGTCTGGGGGCGAGATTTTCTGCACCTGTCCAGACCGGCCCTGGGTCACACCCAGCCTCCTGTACAATGGGTACCGGGTCTTTCCCGGGGGTAAAGAGCGACAGGGGCGTGACGCTGACCCCTCACCCCCTTCTAGTGCCGTGGTCAAGAAATAGTAGAGCTATACCTCCACTTCCCCTATGGGCCGTACGGCCTGTACACAGCCTCAGTGCCTGTACAAGGGTGCACTTTACTTTTTACTCTGATTCTACTAAGGCTTGTGTTATTTTTCTGGACAGACGATTTTAGCCGTTTTAATAAAACACTGTGAAGTAATTCCTTGTGTAAAACGCGTCGAGTTGGCTGCAATCAACTGGACAATATTAAACTTAATTTAACCGGTGACTCGTCTGATTTATTAATGATACATGATATGAGATATTTGTTAAACTGCAATTGGGTTGCCACCCGGTGGCAGTAGTACAGTACACATTTACACGCAAACAATACACAGAACGACACAAAACAAATAATACATAGAACAACACAAAATTTTTTGGAAAAGTGCGGGCCGTGCCCCGTCTTTGCGAGTTATACCCTGGCATATGCCTTACAACTGAGGAAAACGCATGGAAAAACCTCAGTCAGGGTAGCCGAAGAGTGCCAGCTGGCACGATGAATGTTATAGTAGACTTATTTTTTAATTTTTTTATAATGATTATAATTCGCAAAATTTGTCAGCTCCACGTTTGGCTGTGAATAAGTAACTTTTTTTTTCTTTTGTGGCCTTTTTTTTCATAAAAAGGTTTAACGTTGTGTTCTTTGCAAATTCCGACCGTTTTGAACCAACCGTTATTGCTCTGAATTCGTGAACATAAATAATCCTCTTCCAAATCTGGTAACCGATTTTACAGTCTCGCCCCATGGTACTTTTCTATTTGTAAATGTAACCCTTGGGCAACAATTAGTTTGTTTTGAAGTTTCAAGGCCAGCCAAAAGCATTCAAACGGGGCCCCATGCGACCCGCGGGCCGCCAGTTATAATGCCTGCATCAAACGATGGACATAATTCAGAGACGAAGTAATCCTGCGCGTAATATGATATGTTGATTACATAATACGCGCTTATTCACCGCGCTTTCACAAACTGTCCTGTTTGGTGATTACGTCAGTAGAGTAATAATAATAATAATAATAATAATAATTGTAATGTAGTCTTCAGTGTGTAATGGTCAATACTAATTATAAACGCTAATTTAGCACACATTAACATAACAAGTGTCATTCACAGTGTGACATGTGATGTTTCTGGTAAAGATAGCGTGTATAACCACTTCACCTACCCGCACAGTACATTCGCCTTTTATAGAGTGCTGTAAATCACAGACTGCAGATTTTAACTATATCCCGGTTGCGGTGTAGTTAGAGATAAAGTTCTGTCCGTGTTTACCCAGCGCATTCTTACTTCAGTATTAGATAAAGGTGAGTACCCACAACTGCCCCTCTTACTGAGAGCGTCATCACAGCTCCGTTTGTTTAGCGTGTAATTTTGTTAAAATGTTTTCCTACGGACAGAGTCCGTGGTGGACTTCTGTGTAAATAACGCCGTGCTTTCGGGTTTCAAAAAAAATATGTTACTTCTGAAAACAAAACTCAGCTATTCCAGGAAGACCGGTTTCTACCCAGACTTGCTTTCTTTCAGATGGCGTTGCCAGATACGTTCGTGGCTACTTTCCACGACGAAGAAGCGGTTCGCAAAATGCGATACAACGTCCTGGGCAACACCGGACTTCGGGTATCGCATATAGCATTCGGTGCGGGCCCCCTTGGAGGTCGGAATACGTACGGGTAAGCCAGATCAACTCTCGGGCGAGCTTACAGTTCGTTCCCAACCTACTGCTGTTTTCTCGGCCCAGTCTAAACAGAGCATATGAAAAATTAGATTAAAATTTCAAACCAGCGTACGAATGTCATGTTCACAATCTCGAGTCGGCCGACCAGTTTTCATGAAATTCGGTATTAACGCCATGCTGTGACAAAAGACACTTCACCAAGGCGGTCTTCATTTTCAGATTTCGTACAGTTTTGCAGTATTCCTACGCGCACAGATGTAATTTAAGGGGGAACAATATGGACTTTCATGCAACATTTTCGCGAAAATAAAAAATGCTCAACAACGTTACGTCCGGATCCTTTGCACCGAATTTCACTCGAGTCGAACAATAAATGTGGAAAATATTTACAAAAATGTATTTACGCCTGTAAGTACAGCGTGGCTTTCACTGCGCCTCTTTTCACAAACCTCACAATAAGGCAACACATTTTTGTGGACATTACTGTCCCAAATTTTGTCCAAATCGGAAGAATATTGTAGCACACCCTGACAAATTTTCATTGACGTACTTCAGTACACTGTGGCTTTCATTCCTCGCACCGATTTTCACGAAAATTGCAACTGCTTAGTTGAATTATGTGGGTATCTTCTGTACCGGATTTAACCCAAATGGATCAATAAGTGTGAATAGTAGGGTAGAACTTCATTTACGCTCTTAACCAAAGTATGACTACCAGTAAACCGATTTTCACGAAACCCATGCACGCTCGATAACTTTTTGTGAAGAATTTCTTTCCCTTTTTTCCTGAAAAATCATACAAACAGTTCAGTCGCTGATACTACGTCATAGACGGACGTACGGACGGACGGACGCCTTCTGTAAATAAGGTATTCTTCTTCACTTCGTCAAGAATGCTTAACCCTTTAAACGCCGAATTAAATCCCATCTGCTGGCATTATTAGGAGCTCACCATATTCTCCACGTTAGCAGGATAATGGTTAATAACTACAATCGAAATTTATTTTGTCGTCCTCACCGGATGTGACGT
>Ga0123353_10002671_pt1 | contig 22209 bp, 16 predicted proteins | sample TergutLab28metaG_3_FD_92763 | JGI IMG/M metagenome (GOLD analysis project Ga0123353, IMG submission 92763) | Labiotermes labralis P3 segment gut microbial communities from Petit-Saut dam, French Guiana - Lab288 P3 | ecosystem: Host-associated > Arthropoda: Insects > Digestive system > Gut ... | reverse complement strand
GCGTAGTGCTCCTGCAGGCCCTTGCCGTAGACCGGGTCGTTGGCCCAGAAGTGGTCGAAGGCGCGGAAGATGCCCTTGCCCCAGAAGTAGCCCTCGGCCCAGATTTTCTTCGGCTTGGTGTAGCCGTAGCCGTCGTCGCGCGTGGCCCACACGGGCGCGCCGTCGCCCACGCCCACGCCGAAGTCCGACCAGAGGTCCTGGTGCATGTCAAGGTAGACGTAGATGCCATACTTAGCCGACAGGTCGAAGATATCGTCCATGATCTTCAGGACGTCCTCGTCGTAGTGCCCGGGGTAGTCCGGCTCGAGCTTGCTCCAGCAGGGGCCAAGGCGCAGGATGTTGAAGCCCAGCGCCTGGCTTTTGGCGAAGAAGGGCTCCTCCAAAGTGGGGGGGTCGGTCTTGCCCATGGGGAAGTTGATGCCGTGGAAGATGCGCTCGCGTCCCTGGGGATCCACGAAGCGGCGGCCGCGGACGGTGATTGGGGTCATATGAGTTCTCCTTTTATGTGAAGGTTTATTTTTTGTTTGTCGCTCCGCGATGCTCCCTCACCCGCTGCGGCGGGAGCTCCCTCACGAGGGAGCCGGGGGAAGAACGTCGCTCCGCGATGCCTTCCTCACCCCGCCCGAGGCGGGGAGCTCCTCCCACGGGGAGGAGCCTGGGGGATTAGGCGGAAGGCGGCTTGTCCCGCTCCATCGCTTCGTTGATCGCACGGATTACAAATCCATTGAGACTTTCGCCGCGCTCGGCAGCATAGGCTTTTAGTTCGTCTTTGCGACCCTTATCCACGGTGACTTGAAATGAGTCTTTGGTTTTCTTATACTTGGCAATTGATTTTCTCCTGGATTCAGTTGTTTTAGGCAAGGAAGCACCTCCTCAAAGTACATTTATCATTTTCCACAAGCGTAACCATGGTTACGCCGCAAAAGTTTGTGTAATATTCCGACTTGAAGTAACCATGGTTACGTGTTATAATAGCCCTAATGAAGATTGGGAGGGAATATATATGCTGCACTTCTTGGTGTCCGACATGGCGTTCCTGGAGCTTGGCGTCCTGCTGGAAAAGGCCGGGGCCGCGCTTGACTGCATCACAGAGGATATCAATGGCGCGCGCGATAAAACGCTCTCCTTTATTGCAAGTGACTATATTGCCGAGATGGGCGAAACGATAGAGGCCATGCAGAAGAATGTGGTCGCTGCTCTTGACGCTTGACAATAGGGGGACCCAAGCCATGATAGCGTTCCTGTATAAATTATACAGGAAAGGCGGGGGGATGTCAAGAAACAAAAACCGCTTGACAAAACTGTCAAAGCGGTATATATCGCGGGAGCGGGCGTTTAATAGCTCCCTGGAGGAAGCCGTTTTCCATCGGGGGGGCTATAGCGCTTGAAATTCCAGGCCCAGAGCCCGTATCGTTTGCGAATGAGGGGATGCGCGGCGACGTGCCACGAGCATTTCAGGAAAAACAAAATGCTGGAGAAAAAGAAGCGCACATCTCCGCCGCTCTGCAATATGATGTACGTGCGCAGGTTGCTGAACAATTTTCCGTTTTCAAACAAAAGAGCCACTCTCCACGCAAGGTTGATGAAGCCTAAAACCACGTTTATTTCACGTTCCGGTATGTTGGAGTAGTTCGGATGACGCCCGGGCGAAAGATAAGCCTGAACTTCCGCCAACGTTTTCGGCATGGTGACGCGGCCGGCGCTCGCCAGTTCCTCGAACATTTTTGTGTCAGGGATCAGGTAGAACTCGCTGATATAAAAGCTATCCGCTTTGGAGGACAGCATAAATTCACAGGAACGTAACAGCTGTTCGCGCGTTTCATCGGGAAAGCCGACGATGAAGGACAACGTAGCCCGCATGCCCAATTCATGCATCAGGTCAATCTCCGCGGGGATGCGCGTTAAATCCAACCCCTTGCGGATTTTCCGGTTCATTTGGGGATCCGCGCTTTCGATGCCTATGAAGGCTTTACGGCAGCCCGCTTTATACATCAGCTCATAATCTTCCCTGGTTCTCACGCCGCCGTGGTGCATACAGCTCCAGGTCACCGGCGGGAGTTCGGCAAGCATCGCGTTGCACAGCTCGTACAGCCAGGCCTTGCCGGCGCCGAAACACTCGTCCATAATCGTGAAATGCGTAATCCCATATTGCTCAACCAGGACTTTCATCTCAGAAATAATAACAGAAACCGGGCGCGGCTGATAGGAACAGGCAAAGAAAGCCTCGTTAAAGCAAAACGTGCAGCGGTATTTGCAGCCGCGGGACGTGTAAACGGCGAGACTCTTCTTCTTCGTCTTATCAGGCATGTCGACGATAATATAGGGCGTTATATCCATCAAAGAGTAGTCCAGCGGGAGAGACATACCGAACTCGCCGCCGCAGTTTGCGCGTAACGCCTGCACACAGGAACCGGCGGCATCCAAATAGGCGACGCCGGGAATGCCTGAAACCGCGCGGCCGGCTTCGAGGGCGGACAACAGCTCGACAAAGATATCCTCGCCCGGGCCGATCACGACGTAATGGGCCAATTTTTCGTTGAGGAGGATTTCGGAAAGCACGCTGGCGCCGGCGCCGCCGAATACCACAACCGGGTCGGCAAGCTTTTGAACCTCCGAAATGAAATCCCGGATGCCGTCAACAGCGAGAATGCCGTACATTGTAATAAGGGAGATGCCCAGAACGTCGGGCACAAATCCATCATGAACAGCATCTGTGAGTGATTCAGCTGCATCGCCGTCTATGATTTTTACGTTATGCCCCGCATGCTTCGCGTAGCTGCCAATCACCAGTGCGCCGATGGGGAGATGCCGCGAAACGGCCACCCCCAGCCCCGGCGGCGGCGGCGGCGGGACATAAATGAGAACGTTCATTATTATACATAACTCCCTTCATACAGTTGTTTATAAAAGCATAGCACAGATTCACCGGGAATTCAAGCATTTTATTCGCAAAACCCCTTGAAATTTCTCTCCGTTTGGTATATGATTGTACCAACACTAAATCACGGAGGACTTTATGAAACTGACAGGCGGGGAGATCGTCGTCAAACAACTGGTACGCGAGGGCGTGCCGTACATCGTGGGCATCCCCGGGCACGGCGTGCTGGGGCTGTTCGACGCGATACGCAGGGAGGAACAGGCGGGCAATATCAAGTACATCCAGGTGAAGCACGAGCAGGCCGCCGCGGCCATCGCGGACGGCTATTACCGGGTCAAGGGCGAGCCCCTCGCGTGCTTCGCGTCCATCGGTCCGGGCACGCTGAACCTCAGCATCGGCCTGGGCACGGCCTACGTCGATTCCACAGCATTCCTGGCCCTGTGCGGCGATACCCACGTGCACATGAAGGGCGTGGGCGTACTGCAGGAGGTGGAGCGCTACCAGGACAGCAACATCGTGCGCAGCCTGGAGCCCCTGGCCAAGCGCAGCTGGCGCGCGGAGTCGGTCAATCAGCTGCCGCGCATCCTGCGGCGGGCCTTCAGCCGTATGAACACGGGCCGCCCGGGCCCCTGCGTGGTGACGCTGCCCATGGACGTGCAGGCCGCAGCGTGCGAATACAGTGAACAATTGACAACGAACAATGAACAATTGAAGTCGCTGCCCTGCGCCGATAAATTGGCGATAGAGAAGGCCATCGCATTGATGAAAACCGCCAAACAACCGGTGATCCTCGCGGGCGGCGGGGCGCTGTATTCGCAGGCCGGTGAGCAAATCGTCCGGCTGGCCGAAAAGTGGGGCGCCGCGATGGTGACCACGCTGGCGGCCAAGGGCACGGTGGCCGAGACACACCCGCAATACTGCTTCCATACGGGCTCAAAGGGGACACCGATTGGGCTGGAGATCTGCCGCAGGGCCGACGTCGTCCTGGCCCTGGGCACGCGCTTCGCCGACGAGACCACCTGCTCCTACCGCAAGGGCGCGGCGTTCAATTTCCCGGAGACCAAGCTCATCCACATCGACATCGACGCCGGGGAGATCGGCAAGAACTACGGCGCGGACGTGGGCATCGTTGCCGACCTGAACGACAGCCTGGCGCAAATACTGGCTCTCGACCCGGCCTTCGAGATCAACCGGGCCTATCTCGGCGAGGTCAAGGCCCTGCGTCAAAGCTGGTTCGACTATCTGAAAGACAAACGCGCGCGGGAGACCGACAGGCTCACCATCTCGCAGCTGACCGGCCTGATGAACGAGATGTTGCCTGAAAATACCATCATTGCGACCTCCTCGGGCAACACGCAGGCGCAGCTGTTCCAGGAGTACTGCTACCCGCAGCCTTACTGCAATTTGACCACCGGCGGGTTCTCCACCATGGGCTGGGCGGTGCCCGCCGCGATGGGGGCCAAGCTTGCCGCGCCCGAGCGCCCCGTCGTGGCCTTCCTGGGGGACGGGGACTTCCTCATGACCATGCAGGAGCTCTCCACCATGGCGCAATACGACATCCCCGTCGTCGTTCTGCTGGCAGACAACAGCGGCTGGATGGCGATCAAGGACCTGCAGATCGACGCCCTGGGAAGCGAAACAGCTTTCGGCAACGACTTCACTGCGCCCGACGGGCTTCCGGCCAGCACGGACTACGCGATGATCGCCCAGGCCTTCGGGGTCGATTCCTATCGGGTGAGCACCCTCGAGGGCGTCAAGGCGGCGTTGGGCGAGGCTTTGGATTGCGGCAAGCCCGCCCTCATCCACGTCGATGTCTGCCGTGAGCACCCGGATTCTGGCGGCAAGGCCTTCGGCTGGTGGGATGTGCCCATCCCGGCGTATATGGAGGAGAAACGCAAGCTTTATGAAGAGCAGATAAAGGAGGAACTGGTGTGAGTAAGTTGAAATTCGTCCTCGTTGGCTGCGGGCGCATCGCCACCCTGCACGTGGCCGGCTACAAGGACAACCCGGACGGCGAGCTCTGGGGCGTGCAGGACATCAACAAAAGCGCGGCGGAGAAATTCGCCAAGGAGCACGGCATCCCGAAGGTGTACGACAGCTTCGACGAGGTCCTCGCCGACCCGGACGTGAAGGGCGTGGAGCTGCTGCTGCCGCACCACCTGCACTGTGAATACACCGTGAAGGCCTGCGAGGCGGGCAAGCACGTGGCCGTGCAGAAGCCCATGGCCATGAACCTCGAGCAGTGCGACACCATGATCAGGGCCGCTCGGGACAACGGCGTGAAGTTGAAAGTATCAGAAAATTTCATCTTCTACCCGCCTTACCGCTTGGCGAAAAAGATGCTGGACGACGGCGAGATCGGCACGCCGGTGGGGATCCGCCTGAAGATGAACAACGCGGGCCTGCACTCGAAGAACGTGCCCATCGACATGAAGGTCAAGCGCGGCAGCGTGCCCGAGGGCGAGGGGGCGGGGGAGACCGGCTGGGCCATCGACCCCAAGAGCTGGCTGTGGCGCTTCAACCAGTCGCTTTCAGGCGGCGGCCCCACGGTGTTCGACGACGGCTACCACAAGTTCTCCGTGGTCCTGTATATGTTGGGTGAAGTCGAGAAGGTCTTCGCGTGGATCGACAAGACGCAGATCGTCCCGGGGCTCTACAACGACAGCCCGGCCAACGTGATGTGGAAGCACAAGGGGGACAGGCCCCTCTACGGCGCGTGGGACATCATGCAGTCCGACGAGATGTACGTGCAGAGCAAGTACTACACCTGCGACGAGCGCGTGGAGATCACCGGCTCGCGCGGGGTGCTGTGGGTCACGCGTTGCACGGCCACGATGATGCCCCAGGTGGCCCCGGTGGTGATGTACCGCGACGGGGAGCTCAAGGAGTTCTGGGACATGAAGCACGACTGGGCGGACTCCTTCGAGGCCAGCACGCGCGATTTTGTGGACTCTGTGGCGCATGATCACGAGCCCACCCTCTCCGGCGAGCAGGGCCGCGAGGTGCTCAAGTTCGCGCTGGCGGCGGTGGATTCCGCGGCCCAGGGGAAGGAGATTTTCCTGGACAGCTATGAGGATAAGCCGGTGCCGAAGAAGAAGGGGTTGCTGAAACAGATGCTGGGCAAGTAGTGATTTTTTGGATATAGCATTGTTTATATAAAAACACCGCGGGCACTCAAAACCCGCGGTGTTTTTATTTGCTTAAATTTACATTTATTTATCGATAAAATGCCAGAATTTAACATCGCTGGCATAAACTCTATTTAAAGTGCAGGGCTAAGTGGGTTTAAGCGCTTGTTTCCGCTAAAGCTTTGTGAGATAATGCACGAAGAGGATGGGGATGTGGAGTGGGAAAGATTCTAAGAAAGAAAAAGGCGAACAAAAAAATGAGGAACGTTCTCATTCACAGGCGCCATAAAAAGCAAGTGACTGTCCTGCTGGCGGCGCTGTTATCCCTTGCGCTGGCGGGCGGCACGGTGGCCGTGCTGCTGGGCGTGCTTAACGCGGCGCCCCTGGGCTACAGTGTGATGTCCAACTACGGCGCGCCGTCCGGCACGCCCGCGCCCGGCACGCCCGCGGTGTTCGGGCCGGATCAGACCGCCTGGAGCCGCTTGCAGGACCACCCGGGGCACGACACGGCCTACACTGCCGCGCGCTCGCGGGCCTTCACGGGGGATACCTCGCCCAACCACGTGTACTTCGGCAGCAACGCGCTGGTGTTCCAGGGCTATGATGCGCAGCCGCGCCTGGACTACGTGTTCGCCGAGGACTACGCGCAGTTCGAGAGCGTGTCCTACACGCTGCGGCCCATCGAGCTTTCCATGCACGCGCTGAGCCAGAGCGGCTTTTTCTTCAACGGGAAAATTGAGGCGGGCAACCTCTACAGCGGCTACGCGCTGATGCTGGAGAGCACGGTGAACGAGGACTGTGCCAACCCGGGCACGCTCTACGCCAACCTGCGCCTGTACTATCTGGAGGGCGCCAGCCTGGACGGCGCAGGCGCCTTCGCCGCGGCGGAAAAGAGCCTGGTGAGCACCTATGCGGTGAACCTGAGCAGCCTGGACGTGTGGCCCATCAACGTGCGCGTGGAGTCCGACACGGCGGGGAAATTCCAGGTGTTCATCGACGGCGAGCTGCGCACCCGGGACCTGGATCCCAGGAGTACCGACGCCGGCTTCGGCTTTTTCGCCGGCTACAGCAACCACGCCTGTGCGGATCTGACCGTCACGGCCTACTCGAACCTGCAAATTTCCGCGCCCTGGGCGGAGATGCCCGCCACCGCCACGGTGCATTTCATCGACAGCAGCACGGGGCTGCCCCTGGCCGACTCGCAGACCAAAAACGGCGTGACGGGCCAGCGCTACGCCATCAACCCGCCGGGCTTCCCGGGCTACAGCCTCATCGAGGCCAATCAAAAGCTGCTCGACCCCATCCCCTACTACGCCGGGACGGACAGCAACGTCACAACCCTCTACTACGTGCCCAAGACCGACTCCTATAAGGAGGCCACCTATCACGGCCAGCAGAACAACGGCACCGCGAAGAACCCCGTTCCCGTGGAGGTGAACGAAACCATAGACTACTCCGTGCGCGTGGGGGGCGACGGCGAGTGGCACAGGGGCGAGTGGCAGGTCACCAACCCGACGCAGAAAATCATCACCATGTCGCAGTTTGGCGACTGGGACATCAAAAACGCGGCCTATTACAGTACGGGCGGCGGCCAGTGGACCTTCTCGCAATGCTCGGACGTCGTGCTCGGGTTTTCCGCGACCTCCCGCGACGGGAAGATGACCGTGTCGTCCAACAACTCGCTGACAGTGGGCGGCACCTCCTCGAACCAGTCCGGGCGTATCCCCAACGATGGCGTCATGATAGGGTTTACCTCCAGAGTTCCCTATAAATTCAACAGCTCCGGCAACAACAGTATCACTTCGGAGGCACTGCCCTATTCCCCGGCTTGCCCGTTGAGCGGCGGCGGAAACCCCACGCCCCACACGCATAACGCGGCGGATACCCTCGCCTCGCACAACACCATGATGGCCAACTGCGGCTGCGGCGAGCAGCGCTACATCAAGGTGACATACAACAATCTGCGCCTGGATGCGGGCTACATGCTCGACCTCCTGATCGGGTTCTGGGGCAGGGCGAAAATCAACGACTTTTTCTTTATTGTGGAGGGCCGCAACTCCAAGGGGGAGCCGGTCAGCGTCACGATCTACCGTCCCACCAACCTGCTGACCTCCAACGACAACGGCAACAATGTCAACGGTCTGACCCCGGCGGTGATCTTCCCCAACCCGGACGGCTCGGAGTATAAGGACGCCTACGACAACATGCCGTATATCTACCCCAACGCGAACGGCGAGGTCAGCATCACCCTCCAACGCATACACAATACGAACCATGACTTCAACATCTTCGTGGGCGCCGGCCAGACGACCATACGCGCCAGGGAAACCAACGTCAGGGTCATCGACCACCTGCCCCTGGGAACGACCTATGTGGAGGGCAGCGCGGGGGAGTACGAGAGCAACCTGAAGCGCAACCCCGACGGATCGATCCCGGTGGACGGCAACGGCTGCCAGGTGCTCGAATGGGAGTTCGGCGTGCTGCCCCCGGGCGGCTACGACATCCCCTTCCAGGTGAAGATCAACCAGCCGGGGCTGTTCATCAACAACGCGTTTATCGACTATGCGGACAACATCCCCCTGAGCGACACCCCCACCAACAACACCTACCACCAGACCGGCAACCCGGTGGGCGTGACCGAGCACTTCCTGGACTACCGCGACGAGGTCACGGTGCTCAAGGGCGACCGCTTCATCTCCATGCCCCCCGGGGAGGACTACACCACCTCCGTGGTGTCCCTGGCGGACATCCTCTACAACGGCGACACCTACCGCTACGTGGGGTACAAGCGCGTCAAAGGGGCCGTAATTGACAGCGAGATACAGCTCGGCACGCCGCCCGACCCCACCATGGAGGGCGTGGCGGGGGGCGAGGAGATCAACCTGTACTTCGCCAAGAACCCCCGCGTGCGGGTGGAGTTCCGCATGTGGGAGGAGGACGACGAGGAGAACAGGTAGAATTGGACGGTCCTCAAGGGGGAGATGACCTTCCCCGTGCACTTCGGCGACCCGTTCTTCCTGCCGGACAGCGCGCGCGAGCCCATCGAATACCCCCTGAACAGCGGGCAGTGGTATAACTATATCGCCTACGCCAAGACGGCGGACGGCACGCTGCTGCCCATCGAGTACGACGTGCCGGGCAAGCCCATCTTCCCCGCGGTGATCGACGACGAGGACATCGTGGTATACTTCACCAACCAGCTGGCCGTCACCGTGCGCTACGTGGAATACGGCAGCCCCGCCAACGTGCTGAAGAACAACGACTACTTCCTGGTGCAGCCGGGCGGCAGCTTCAGCGTCACCCCCGGGATGATGGGCCCCATCACCAGCGTCGGCAAGCGCTACGTCTACGAGGGCTGGTCCTATCCATCGAACATAGACAGCCCCACCCCCGGCGCGCCCCCGGACCCGGCCTTCTTGAACATGCAGGAGAATAAGGAGATCATCCTGCACTTCAGCACCGTGTACCTCATCACGCTGAAATACCACGAGAACCTCCCCTATGCCGACGGCGTGGACTACGACGAGCTGCTGCCCGTGGTGACGCTCACCATCAAGGCGGGGCAGAGCTTCAGCCTCGACGGGCCTGCGATCATCCACTACGATGGGTACACCTACAACTATATCAGCAAGTTCAAGTGGGACACCGACGCCCGGCCCGCCAACGCCGGACCGCCCTACATCGAGGCCGTCTACGGCGACTACACCATCATCTATCTCTACGAGAAGGACGAACCCCAGACGGATCACTCCGTGGTGGTGATGTACCGGGAGTTCGGCAACACGGCCAACGTGCTCAAGGCGGACTACCACGAGGCGGTGGCGCACCTGGGCGACTTCTACCTGGGCGCGCCGCCGGCGATCCCCGGTTACACCTACTACGCCTACCAGATCGACCGGAACCCCACCCAGCTGGGCAATCCTCCGGCGGACCCCCTTTTCGAGGGCGTGGACACCGACTATGTGGTCATTTTGCAGTATATCCCCAACGGCAGCATGCTCGAGCGCTTCCGGGAGCTGGGCAACGAGGGCAACATCCTCATCCCCGACCAGCTGATCGAGCTCACGGGCGGCGCGCCCTATGTCCCCAGGGGCTGGGTGCCCCCGCCCGTGATCACCGTCGACGCCTACCACGTCTACACCTACCAGGGCTACCGCCTGGACGGCGGGCCCCTCGTCACAACCCCGGTGCCCGCCTCCTTCACCGTGGGCGCGGGCCAGCAGCTCGAGCAGAGGATCACCTACCTGTACAGCTACGAGGTCTCCAAAAACATGGGGGGCGCGATATTCGCCAAGGCGGACGCCGCGGCCAACGAGACCGATCCCGGCTGGGACGGCAATTTCGCGGACCCCGCCGCGCTGGAGGAACTGGCGGTCAGGCTGGCGGGGGCGAAGTTCAGCGTCTACCCCGACGTGAGCGGCCATCCGGGCCTGAGTCCCCTGCGCTGGGAGGGCGCGGGCGCGGGCAGCTACCTGCTCAACACCATGGGCGGCGTCACGGAGATCACCACGGACGGCAGCGGCATGTTCATGCTCTACGGCTTCCCCGCGGCGGGGATCACCTACTGGATCGTGGAGACGCAGCCACCGGAGGACTATCTGCCGGAGGAGGGGCGCTATGCCTTCGCCGTGACCGCCAACGGCACCGCGCCGGGCTGTCACGCGCTGTTCGACGAGCGTGCCCCGGAGCCGCTGCCCTACGCCCTGGGCGCGGAGAAGGGCGCCGAGGGCAAAAACCTCTCCGCGGGGCAGTTCCGCTTCGGGCTGTGGCTCTCCAACGAGGAGGGCGACGCCCTGGAGCTGCTGGATACCGCGGCGAATGCAAGCGCCGGGATGAGCAGCCCGGTCGAATTCGAGCCGGTCACGTATGACAGGGCGGGCGTGCATTACTACCTGATCAAGGAGCCGGCGCCCGCCAAGGCGCAGCAGTACTGGAGCGCCGACGAGACCGTATACCTGGTAAAGCTGGTGCTGGAGAACAACGCCGGCACGCTCATACCGGCCGTGACGTATACGGTTCTGGGCGAGGACACCTGGGAGGACTACGAAGACGGCGCGAACCCGCCGGCCTTCCTCAACACCTACGACCCGCCCACCAGCGACATCGCGCTGGACAAGCTGGCGGGCGGGCAGCCCGTGCTCGCCTGGCTGGCGGGCCGGGGCCTGACGGGCAGCGCGTGCGACGCGGTGCTGGACGGCATGGCCTTCTCGCTCTACCGCGCGCCGGAGGGCGGGGGCGAGCTTGAACCGGGCGGCCTCGTGGTAAGCGGCGTGAAGCTGGACGCGAACGGCAGGATCGCCTTCCAGGGCGTCACGCCCGGCTGGTACGCGGTGGCTGAGACGCTCACGGGCGTGGCCGCGCAGTTATTCGCGCAGGCCGGGCCGCTGTATATCTATGTCGGCCCGGGCGGCGTGATGAGCACAGCCGACCCGGCCAACATCGACGGGGAGTACAAAATCCATCACACGCCCGGCTACGAGCTGGACGTAAAGCTGATCTATGACGACGGCTGCGAGGTTTACGGAAACAAACCGGACGGCAGCAACCAGCGGTTCTGTTCCGAGAAATTTGAAGCGCAGCTGCTGCCGGACGGGCCGTATTACTACTCCCTCTGCGCGGACCTGGGCGCCCATTGGGTCAACGGCGACTATGTCTTTGACGAACACAACCACGGGTTCTCCGACGCGGACACCCTCGCCCTCATCGCGGCGCTGGACTGCATCAACGATGAGGAAGGCCTGGAAACGAAAGAGGGCCGGGCGCTTGCGCAGATCATCGTATGGAACATGATCCTGCGGGTGCACGGCGACGCCGGGTTCGCCGAGGATTGGCCGCATTCCGGCAGCGCGGAACACGCCCCGGGCGCAAAGGCCGTCAAAATCGAGGGCTACGGCAGCTGGTATACCCCCGCGTTCGCACAGCTCATAGACGATATACTCGACGACCCCGGGAAATATATCGACCGCTATCTCGGCAAAGAGCCCGCGCAGCTGGAGGAGGAGCATGTCACCGGCGTCATGTTCCTGCTGGGCGACGGTTCCCTGCCCCCGGACCACCAGCAGCGCCAGATCGTCGTGCAGTTCGGCGAGGGGACCTCCTTCGAGAACGACCCGCTGCCCACCGCCCAGGTCGTCATCGAGGGCGAGAAGCTCGTGGAGGGCGAGGGCGCGCCGGCGCAGGACTTCGAGTTCGAGCTGCTGTGGACGGACGAAGACGGCGTGGAGCTTGTGGGGCCGCCGCCCTTCGTCATGCCGGTCCAGAACCCCATCACGGTGCATACGACAGGCGTGGGGGGCAGCCCCTGCCCGGTCGTGTTCGAGGCGATGGAGCTGCCGCCGGGCGAGTACTACTTCATCTTGCAGGAAACCGACGGGGGCATGCTCGGCTGGACATATGACACGCAGCCGCGGCTGATCGCCGTGACGGTGGAGGTCGTCGCGGGCGCGGTGGTGGTCAGCGTGAGCAGCGACAGCGCGCCTGTGCCGCCCCCGCGCGTGCAGGATACGCGCGCGTTCTACGGGCAGACAAGCAGCGGGGACGCGCCGCAGCCCACCACAGGTAGCTACCTCCTGGTGGACAAGGCCAACGACACCGTTGACGGCCTGTGCGCCGTGGGCGATACGGTGACTTACACGGTCACGGTGACGAACATCGGCGAGAGCGACGCCAGCGTGGTGAAGGTCAGCGACCTGCTGCCGCCGGGCATGGTGTACGTGGACGGCAGCGCGAAGATCGACGGCGTGACGGCCGACGACGTGATGTACGACGAATATGACAACCGGGTGCATATCCCCGTGGGCTTCATCAAGGGCGCGGGCTCCTTCAGCGAGGACTGCGAAGGCGAAGCTGTGGTGACCTTCGAGGCGCTCGTCACCGGCACGGAGATCGCGCAGAACCTCTTATACACCAACCAGGCCAGGGTGTACTACCGCGACCGGGGGCACGAGAGCGAGTTCAAGATGGACGTGTCGAGCCTTTCCAACGTGGACGTCATCGCGTTGCGGCGCGGCGACCTGGCCTTCGTCAACAGCTACGAGCCGCCGCCCGCCCCGCCCGTGGAGCTCCTGGTGCACAAGGACGTCGTCGGGATGCTCGATTGCGAGGAAGACTTCTACTTCATCCTCATCGAGATGGAGAAGGACGGCGGCGGCGGGGAGCCCGTCTACACCGCCAAGCAATACGGCATCTACCTGCCGCTGACCATCACCGGCGAGGGCACGGACTGCTTCGTGCTGGAGGGGCTCACGCCCGGGACGTACTACTTCCGCATCGACGAGTACAGCGACTACCCGCCGCCGGGCTGGGCCTACGACGAGAGCGAGTACATCGTGGAGGTGGAGATCGCCGTCGTGGACAACGAGTTCGACATCCAGGTGACCTATCCCGGCGGCGGGGAGGGCGGTGTGACCTTCACCAACCGCTACAGCGACGCGAGCTTCGACTTCCTGTTCAACAAGACCGACGAGCGCGGGCTGCCCATGGACGGCGCCGAGTTCATGCTCTATGCCTGCGGCGACCCGGAGCACCTCGCGGCCGGGGACCACGACCCCCTGGGCGGGGAGAGCTGCTGGCAGTGGCTCCAGACGGCGGTGAGCGGCGAGGCGGCCGAAGACCTGGAGGACGTGCCGGGCCGGGTGCTCTTCACGGGCCTGGCCGACGGGCTCTACCTGCTGGCGGAGGCCGCTACGGTGCCTGGCTACCAGCTGCCCCATGCGCAGTGGCTCGTGCGCGTCGAGGCGAGCGCGGAGCCGCCCGTGTTGATCACGGCTTTCGGCGGCACGCCGCCCGGCTTCATGGAGGCCGACGGCGAGCTGTATTTGGCCAACTACAAGGCGCTCGTGCTGCCGCGCACGGGGAGCGTCACCACGCTGCTGTTCAGCGCGGGCGGGGCGATGCTGCTCAGCGGGGCCGGGGTGCTCACGGCCGGGGGCATCAGGAGCAGGAAAAACAGGGCAAAGAAAGAAGAGGGGTGATTCACATCACCCCAAGCCCCTTCGCCACGTTTACAATGAAATCCTGCACGTTCGTCACCAGGCTCACCGCGCTTAAACTGCCCCTGTCGCGCAGCTTGTTGACGACGAACTCCGAGATGTCTATGCTGTAGATGTACAGCGGCCGTATGACGCCGTCCGCCACGCGGAAGGACGGTGTCATGTTCCCCGCGGCGATGGTGTGCAGCTGCGTGGCCAGGCAGATCACCGTGGTGGCCCTGCGCACCAGCGCCCGCATGCGCATCTGGCCCTCATAGGCGTCGGCGACGGTCTCGGGCAGCGGCCCGTCGTCGCGGATGGAGCCGGTGAGCACGAAGGGGACATCCCCCTTCACCAGGCTGACCATGATCCCGTTGTCTATGTTTTTATCCCGAATGAATTGCTTGATCGACCCGCTGCGCCGCACCTGGTTGATCGTATCCAGATGGTTGTAGTGCCCGTTCGGCTGCGACGCCTGCGTATAGATGTCCTGCCCGAGGGCCGTGCGCAGGTACCCGGCCTCCAGGTCGTGGGTCGCCAGGGCGTTGCCCGCCAGCAGCCCGTGGACATAGCCGCCCTCTACAAGCGACTGCATGGCCCGGCGGGCGTCCGCGTCGAAGGAGAAGGCGGGCCCTGCCACCCAAACCACGCTGCCGTGCTCGCGCTCGTAACGCAGCAGCTCGTAGAGGTGGTCGTAGTCGCGGGAATAGGCCGTCTCGCGCGAGCGCCCGGTTCGGAACGCGAACTGGCCGCCCGCGTTTTGCTGTGCCCCGAATCCGTCCGCGTGCAGGCAGACGCCCTCCTCGCCCTTCTCGCTGCGCCCGAGCAGCACCCGGTCCCCCTGTTTGAGGTAGCGCGGCTCGACGACCTCCAGCGCGCCGTCCCCACGCAGAACGACGGCCGAATCCATGCGGCTCTCTTCGGCAAGCCGCCAAATCCCGTCCAGCTTGAAATATTCCGGGAAGATCGACGTGGCGTGGAACCCATCCGGGGCCACGCCGTCTTTTTCGCAGGGGGCGGTTTTCGCGTCCGGCGCGGCGGCGAACCCGGGCAGGTCAAAATCCGGGGCCCGGTATTCCGGCAGGGTGAAGGACATAAAAATGCCTCCCATTCATGTTTTTATTCATAAATGAATAGTAGCACAAACAGGAGGCGATGTCAAGCTCTTAGATATACCCCAGCGGCTTGCCAATCAGCATCACCGTCACGACGACAATCACGGTATTGGCGGCGTGGGCCAGGATCCCCGCCTTGAAGAAGTCCTTCGTAGAGAAGTATTTCTCCGGCCAGCACATCATGGGCAGCGGGTCGGCGAAGGGCAGCAGCCAGCTGTTGGAGATCGTGTAGATCAGCGGGAGGAACAGCAGCATGGCGTTGATGCCCGACTGCTGGGAAAAGGCCGCCAGCACCGGGACCATGACGGCCACCGCGGCCGGGCAGGAGGGGATCAGGAGGTGTGACAGCATGCTCACGGCGGAGACGAGCAGCATGATGAAGATCGGGCTGGCGTTGGCGAAAGGCATCAGGGAGATATCCGCCAGCCATTTGGCGGCGCCCGTGCTGGCCATCGTCGCGCCGAAGGCAATGGTGGCGCCGGTCATGATGATGATGTCCCACTCGATCTTGCCCTTGATATCGTCGAATTTCAGCAGGCCGACGCCGGGGAGGAAGTACGCCGCGCCGAAGATGACGGTCGTCGCCGTGGTGGAAAGGCCGTGGTATTTGTCGGTGAACCACATCGCCAGCATAAGCACGGTGACCACCAGGTATTTGATCTCCTGCCCGCTCATGGGCCCGAGCTCGGCCAGTTCCTTTTTGTATTCCTCCATCCCGGCCAGCTTCTTGAACTCCGGCGGGAACACCAGCATGAGGATCAGCCAGAGAACCGGAACGCTGACAATGGAGATGATCATGCCGAACAGGGAAAACCCGCCGAAGCTGATCGTCAGGCCCGTGTACTCCTCCAGGAGGGACAGCCCCGCGATGTTGATCGGGGTGCCCGCCGGCGTCCCGTTGGCGAACATGGAGGCGTAAATCACGCCGATGATGGCGGCCTTGCCGAAGTTGCTGCTGCCCCGCAGGCAGTTGTTCTTCTTGCACAGCGTCAGGACGATGGGCAGGAAGGCGGCGCAGCAGGGGACATTGGAGATCACGCAGGACACCAGCGCGGTCGCGGTCATGATCAGGAGGATCAGGGTCTTCGGGTTCCCCTTGGACATGGCCGACATTTTCAGCGCCAGGCGGTTAGCCAGCCCGCTGGTCTCCAGGGCGATGGCCAGCAAAAAGGAGGCGAACATAAAGAATATGGTGTCTCCCGCGAATTTTGTCGCCACCTCCGCCGGGCTGTTCAGCTTAAGTATGGGGATCAGGAAGAGGAACAGCACGGAGGAGACATGGAGGGGGAATATCTGCGTCATCCAGGTGAGCATCACGCAGACCATGAAGGCGATGGCCTTCTTCCCCTCTTCGCTCAGGCCCCCCGGGGTGGGCAGGAGCAGAATGATGAAGTACACCGCGACGATGCCGAGGATGAGGAGTATCTGTTTGGCGCTGCCGGCCTGCGCGGGCGCTGCCGGGTTCTTTGTTTTTGTCATGGATAGGCCCCCTTCTTGCTATCTCAGCGAATAAAGCAGTATTATAGCAGAATTTTTACGGTTCGTCAATGTGAAAAACAACAAGTTGACGGGAATCTATTCTTTGGGGTTTACCTTCACAACCTCCCGGTCATAGGTCATCACCCCGTTGACCTCGTCCTCCACGTCGCTCACCTGAGTGTAGACCGCGGCGCTCAGTCCCTGATCTATCAGAGGCCGCACCTGCTTCGCGAACAGCCCGGCATAGGCCGCCCGCAGGGCCTCGAGGGTCTTGAATTTCCGGTAGCCGAACACCTTGCCGGGATTCCACACATGCCCCTCCACGGCATGCGAATATCCGCCGAACTCGCTGAGCACGAAGGCGCGGCCATTCCAGTGCCTGGGTGCCTTCAGCTTGGTGAAGTAGATGTGCGGGCTGACGCAGTCGCCGCCGCCCTGGTCGTGCCAGCCGCTGGCGTGGTCTATCGTGCGGCTCGCGTCGCGTTTTTGAATGAACTCCACGGCTTTCTTGGCGTCGAACTGCCCCCATCCCTCGTTGAAGGGCACCCACATGGCGATGCTCACGCAGTTGGCCAAGTGATCCAGCATGCAGCCCAGCTCTTCATAATACTGCGCGCGGCCCTCGGCGCTCTCGCGGCCAAAGCGGCGGTAATTCTTCGGCCCATCGTCCAGCCGTACCCCGAGGAAGGGCAGAATCCCGATCACCCCGAAATCATATTTCGCCCCGCCGTTGACCATGTCCTGCCACACGAGCATGCCCTCCCGGTCGCAATGGTAGTACCAGCGCAGGGGCTCGATCTTGATGTGCTTGCGCAGCATATTGAACCCCAGCGCCTTGCAGGTTTTGATGTCGTGCAGCAGGGCTCCGTCGCCCGGCGCGGTGAGCAGCCCGTCGGGCCAGTAGCCCTGGTCCAGCAGGCCGTTGTGAAAATACGGCGCGTTGTTGAGCATGAGCCGGGGCACGCCGTTCGCGTCCTTCCCCAGCGAAAACTTGCGCATGCCGAAGTAGCTCTCCACCCGGTCCTCGCCGCGCTCAAATGAAATATCGTATAAGTACGGGTCCTCCGGGCTCCACAGGCGCATGTTTTCTACGGGTATGCAAGTCACTTGGTTTGCATTGAGCTCGAAACGCCCGCCCTGGAAAATCGCGACACAGCCATCGCTTGGGGTGATTTTGATCGCACTCTGATCGATATCCGGCTCCATACGCACATGGGAGAGATGCTTTTCCGGCAGGCTCTCCAGCCAAACCGTCTGCCAGATGCCCGACTGCGGGCTGTACCATATCCCCCCCGGCTTGCCCGACTGCTTCCCCCGGCTGATATGCGATGTGTCCGTCGGGTCGGTGACTTCAAGGCGAAGCTCATTGACGCCCTCGCGCACATGGGCCGAGATATCCAGTGTGAAGGGTGTAAAGCCGCCTATGTGCGCGCCCACTTCGCTTCCGTTGAGCCACACCCGGCATGCGTGGTCCACCGCGCCGAAGTGCAGCAGCGTGGTGTGCTTTGGGGTGTCAAGACAGAAATCGCGGCGGTAGTACAGGATTTCGTCGGGGTGCAGGGTTTTTCCAACGCCGGAAAGCTGCGTCTCGGGCGAGAAGGGGACGACGATTTCACCCTGATACCCCGCGAAAGGCTCGTCCTGCTTATAGATCGCGTACTCCCAAACGCCGTTGAGATTGAGCCAGCTGTCTCTCTGGAACTGCGGGCGGGGGTACTCCGGCAGGGGGTACTGTTTGTCCAGGGCCTTGCCCCAGCGGGTGAGGAGTGTAGGCATGGCGATGCTCCTTCCTGGGTGATGATTATTATTCTACAGCAAACGAACGCTAAAGTCAAATAGCACTTGCTTTTTTCCCCATTTTGTGATACAATAGTAAAGCAGAGATGTGTGGAGGTGCCAAAAAATGGCGGATAATATCAACGACGATATGTTTGATGAAATTGACGATGATTTGCTGTCGCAGATCCAGCGGTGGACAGAAAAAGCGCAGCACGAAAAGGCGGCCAGGGCCAGCTCCATGGGGGAGCCCGCGCGCGCGGTGAACCCCTGGGCCCCGCCGGAGCTCATGGCCGCCGCGGACCGCGCCCTGGAGGAGGAACCGCGGTTTGCCACGCGGGAGCAGGACGACCTGCCCGTGCTGCGGGAAAAGGAGGCGCGGCCTATGCGAAAAAAAAGACGCCCCGTGCGCAATTTCCTGGTGATCCTGCTGGTGCTGGCGCTGCTGCTGGGCGCGGGCGGGTACGCCGCCGCCTTCGCCGCGGCGGGCCAGGTGGACCGGCAGCCTATCGCGGACGCGGACCGCTCCGCGCTGTTCGCCGTCACGGGCACCACGCGTGTGACGAACATCCTTCTGCTGGGCCTGGACGAGCAGGAGGGCGGCCGCACGGACACCATGCTGCTGCTGAGCGTGGACCGGGTGCACCGTAAACTGAAGCTGACCTCTTTTTTGCGCGACAGCTGGCTCCCGCTGCCGAACGGCAAGTCGGGCAAGCTCAACACGGCCATACACCAGGGCGGCCCGGCCGCGGTGATGCGCGCGGTCAGCGAAAACTTCAACGTGCGCGTGGACCACTACGCCATGGTCAACTTCAGCGTCTTCCAGCAGGTGGTGGACGCCTTGGGCGGCGTGTCCATCGCCATCACCGACAAGGAGGCCGATTTCCTGTGCAAGACCGCCGGGCCCTTCAAGCGCATGGGCCGGGAGGAAATACGCCGCCAGATGGACAGGTCCGGCGCGGTGAAGCTCGACGGCCTGGAGGCCCTTGTCTACTGCCGCATCCGCAAGCTCGACGACGACTTCCAGCGCACGGCGCGCCAGCGCAAGTTCATGGAGAGCCTGGTATCGGCCTGCAAGCGCAACCCCCTGCGCCTGTTGGGCCTGACCGGCAGCGCGCTGTCCAACGTGCGCACCGACATGAGCCAGATGCAGCTGGCGAACCTGGCCGCCATGGCGCCGCTGCTGCTGGGCTACCAGGTGGAGGAGTTCACGGTGCCGGCCAAGGGCACGTGGAGCTACGCCACCAAGCAGGGCACGTCGGCCATCGCGCTGGACGTACAGGCGAACGCGGCGAAATTGAGAAAGTTTATTTATGAATGAGGAGCACCCCCCGGCCCTTCGGGCCACCCCCCTCGCAAGCGAAGGGGGCTTTATGCATCTATTTAAAAGGGGCTTCAGCTTTGCGGTGGACGGGCCGGGCAACCGCCTGGTATACCACCTGCGGGGGTGCAATTTCCGTTGCCCGTGGTGCGCCAACCCCGAGTGTTTTTTGCCCTTTGAAGGCCCCGGCACGCCCATAGAAGAAATTCTCAAGGAGGCCGAACAGGCAAGGCCCCTGTACATTGCGGGGGGCGGGGTGACCTTCACCGGGGGGGAGCCCACCTGCCAGTTCGGGGCGCTCAAAGAGGCCCTGGAGGGCCTGAAGGAAAGAAATATCCACACCTGCGTGGAGAGCAACGCCTCGCACCCCGGTTTGCCCGCGCTGTTCCCGCTGATCGATTTGCTCATCCTCGACTGTAAACATTACGACGACGCCCTCCATCGGCGGTGGACCGGACAGGGGAATGAACAGGTTTTGGCGAACATCAGGGCGTTATCGAAAAACGATAAAAATTTATCGAGAAACGATAAAACCGGAGGCCCAAATTTATCGAGAAACGATAAAAAAATATTGGTGCGCATCCCCCTGGTCGGCGGGGTGAACGCCGCGCCGGAGGACGCCGCCGCCTTCGCAGCGCTGTTCAAAACGCTGGGAGAATTTCCCGTAGAGGTGCTGCGCTACCACGAGTTCGGCAAGCCGAAATGGGAACAACAGGGAATGGAATATACCATGCGCGGCGCCGGCGTGAGCGACGCGCAGGCAAGGGAATTTCAGTCAAAGCTGGAGCAAAGGCCGTCGGACGTGCGGATGTAGTCGATCTTCTCCAGGGGGATGAAGTAGCTGTGTTTGCTGTTGACCACGCGCAGCGTGTCCTCCTCCACGAAGATGGGCGTGCCGGAGATGAGCGCGCCGCCTACCGAGATGTCCACTTGGTCCCGCTCCCACCACTTGCGGTAGTGCAGCAGGCCGCCCAGGCCCGCGTGTCCGCGGCCCTGCGGCTTCGGGGCGTATTCGGCGAATTTCATGGATGCGTTGACGTCGTCGGCCATGGCGGGGCCTCCTGCCCGTAAAAAAATCAAGTAGTACAGTATATGTACCGCGCGCGTGATTTGCCACGCCTGCATTCGCAGGAACAAATCGCGCGGGCCGCCATATACTGTTTATTGAGCGTGGATCCAGCTCGAATCAAAAAAATAAAAGAAGAAAAAGGAGAAGAAAATGGAAGAGTATAATCGCAAAGGAAATGGAGGCTGCCTGGAGAGGCTGTTTGAGCGTTTCAAGGGCCAGCCCATCGAGATCCTGACCAGCGACGGCGTCAGGTACTGCGGCATCGAGCTGTGCACCTGCGACGACGGCGTGGAGGTCATCGACAAGTGCAGCCGGATCATCTTCATCCCCTTCCGCCATATCGACGCGGTTGTGGAGCCCAAGATGCACCTCACCCCCTTCTGCGGCGACAAGGACTGCGAGTGCCGCAAGGAAGACTGCGAGTGCGAGGATCGCGGCCACGGCTACCGCGACTAATTGCGCCGCCGGAGAGCAGCGAGCCCCGCGCCGGGAACGAACCGGCGCGGGGCTATTTGCTCCCCTTATAGCCCGGATAAACAGTCCGTCACGCATTGTGGCGGGCTTCGATTTTGCATGCGCCATTCTCTGCAAAGCATTTGTCACATAATCCATTGTGGTTTGTGCAGCATATAAGATAGTCGCGTCCATCGCAGTATTCCGGGTTGTCGGGACAATACTGGCCGCCGTTGCCGGGAATAAGAGATAAGTCGCCGCTGTGGTTTGGAATGATGTCCATGCCCTCCTCTAAAATGATATCCTCCGCCATACTAGTGCTCCTTCTTAAATAATTTACGCAACTGCGTATATTATAGCACAGGGATAGTTCTTACGCAATAGCGTATACGCGAACGCGTATAAAATGTCATCCTTTTAATGAGGTGATATTTCTATGGGAATAAAAAGGGCGATCGAACGGCGGCTTCAAGAAGTTTGTGCGCAAAAACAATATACAGTCAATGCGCTTGCAAACATAGCTGGAATAACCCCATCCACGATTTATAGCATCTTAAATCCCGAACGGAAGGATGTCGGGATGGTGGCGATCAAAAAGCTGTGCGATGGTTTGGAGATGTCCTTGGAAGAGTTTTTCAGCGGCGAGATTTTTGATGCATTGGAGCAGGAGATTATGTAGAGGGAGGTTGCTCTGGGGCAGCCTTCAAATCCGTTGATGCAGAGGCGCACTGCCGTGCGTCTCTGCTTTTCAAAAAATCACTTGCTTTTTCCCAAAAAATATCGTATGATACAGGGGATAACCACTGCGCTTGAACAAAAACAGGAGGCAACCGGATGATGATGACCTACCGTGAAAAAGTCAATCTGCTGCGCGAGCAGAAGGTCGCGATGACACAGAAAAAACAGAAGTCCTACGAGCACCGGCGCGGCTTCTTCGATACCGACGACAAGGGCTGGCTCACCCCGCCCGAGGGCTACAGCTTCGAGATGGAGCTCAACCACCCGAACGGCGTGTTCGGC
>Ga0123353_10002669_pt1 | contig 22212 bp, 20 predicted proteins | sample TergutLab28metaG_3_FD_92763 | JGI IMG/M metagenome (GOLD analysis project Ga0123353, IMG submission 92763) | Labiotermes labralis P3 segment gut microbial communities from Petit-Saut dam, French Guiana - Lab288 P3 | ecosystem: Host-associated > Arthropoda: Insects > Digestive system > Gut ... | reverse complement strand
TACATCTCATCGTGCGGGACATCGAAGTAGTCGCCCAAGCCAGCGGCGATGGGATGGCTGGGCTCCAGCACCCACAGGCGGTTAAGCTCCCCGTCGTCGCGCCAGCGCAGGCGGTCTGTACGGGCGCCCATCAGCCGCTGCATGATCTTGGAGGCATGGGCCGAATGCAAGCATACCAGCCCCATGCCGTCCAGCACGCGGGCCTGCACGCGATCCACCACGGCGTCCTCTACCTCGTGATGGGCGCAGTGGCCCCACCAAAAGAGCACGTCGGTATCGTCCAGCGCCTGCTGGGTTAGGCCGTGCTCGGGCATATCTAAGGTGGCGGTGCGTACGGTAAAATCCGGGCAGTTCAGCGCTTTGGCGATGGCTCCATGAATGCCCTCGGGGTATACGGCGCGTATCTCTTCTACCTCTTGCTCGTGCCTGAACTCGTTCCAAATCGTGACGCGGATCATGATTTTCTCTCCTTTTTTTCAGCGGCTTTGATTACGAAAATTTATTCTACACAAAGGGCGGGTTTTCCTGTATAATATCCTTCCTATCTTTGCGGCGGGGAGGGAATGACCATGCATCCGGCTATGGACGAAGAGCGGGCTCATCTGGCGGAAACGCTGGAGATCATCGGCCGGGAGCGGGTGACGGCGGCCCGGGAGGTGGAGGAGCAGGCCGAACGCGTGAGGCGGCTGCATTTGGAGGCCGGTGGCGCGTACAGCCTGGATGAGCATGTGGGCGAACAGGTCTTGGCTTATATGCGGCAATCCGCCCATCACCTCTCCCTGGCCCAGGTGAAGCCGTACTTTACGCGGATCGGCTTTGTGCCCGAGGGCGGTACGGAAGAGACCCACTACATCGGCAAGTGGGGCGTGCTGCGCAGCGAGGACTTAACCAGCGTGGTGGTGGACTGGCGCTCGCCGGTGGCAAATTTGTACTACTCCGGCCAGGTGGGTCCCATGCACTACGTGACGCCCGACGGCGAAGCCCGGGGTGAGCTCACCCTCAAGCGGCACCTGTCCGTAGAAGGCGGCAAGCTGCTCTCCGTGTTCGATACCGACGTGGTGGCTCAGGACGCCTATCTTCAACAGGCCTTAGCCGCCGTTTCGAAGGCCCGCCTCAAGGAGATCGTGTCCACCATCCAGGCCGAGCAGAACTACGTGATCCGCCATCACCCGGCCCGGCCCCTTGTGGTGCAGGGTGTGGCCGGATCGGGCAAAACCACGATCGCCCTCCACCGGGTCGCTTGGCTGCTCTATGCGTATCAGGAAAAAATGGCTCCTGAGCAGATGCTGATCCTGGCGCCCAGCCCCATGTTTTTGGACTACATATCCGCAGTGCTTCCCGACCTGGGCGTGGAGCGGGTCCGCCAGCAAACCTTTCCGGGCCTTGCCCTGGAGTTGCTGGGCAAGGATGCGCCCCGCCTGCTGCCCGACGATGCCCTGGACCGGGTGCTGGCCCAGACCGATGAGGAGCGGGCGCGCACAACCCTGCGGTTGCGCTATATGGGGTCGCTGCGGTTCCGGGACGCTGTGCGCCGTTATGTGGAGCGGCTGGAGGAGGGCATCGTTCCCCAACAGGAGATACGTTTTGGCCCGGTGTGCCTATTTACCCCGGAGCAATCCTGCAAAATCTTTTTGCAGGAGCTGGCCGCCTTTCCGCTCCGCAGGCGTGTGCAGGAATTTGGCAAGTACCTCAAGCGCGGCCTGCGCAACGGACTGGCCCAGGTGGAGAGGTGGCTTTCCAAAACCTGTGAGCAGCGGGTGAAGGCCATAATGGCCGTCGAACCCGACAGCCGATCGCGCCAGGAGCGCCTCAAGCGGCTCTACGACAGCCGCGACCAGCGCATTGCCGAAGCCCGGGCAGCCGCCAAGGATTTTGTGCGCAAGGAGCTTAACAAGTTCCCCAAGCTGGATCTTTTGGAGGAGTATAAAGCTTTTTGGCGCATCGACCCGCCGGAAGAAGATAGCGATGCGTGGATGTTGGCTGCTGCCGAAGCACAAGAAACATTGGCCAAGCGCCGCGCCCGCGCCGAGGACTTACCCGCCCTGTGCATGCTGCGCCAGGTGATCGAAGGTTTGCCAAGGCAGGACATCCGGCACCTGGTGATCGACGAAGCCCAAGATCTCTCGCCCTTTCAAATCGCCTTTTTGCAGGAGATGACGGGCAATACCTCCTTCACCATCGTGGGCGATCTGATGCAGGGCGTGCACGCCTACCGAGGCCTGCACAGTTGGCAGGAGCTGATCGTGGGCGTATTCGGCGGCGACGCCACATACCATCAGTTGGTTACCAGCTATCGCAACACGGTGGAGATCATGGAATTCGCCAGCCGGGTGGCGGCCCGCCATCCCGCGGAGGATCAAACCCAGGCTAAGCCGGTACTGCGCCACGGCCCGGAGCCGGAGGTACTCGGTTTTGCGGCCCGTGGGGCCAGGGACGCCTTTGTGCGGGAGCGGATTCAAGCCTGGCGAGAGGAGGGCTTTGCCTCCATCGCCGTGATCGGCCACGACGCCACCGAATGCCGCGCCCTACATAAGATGCTGCCCCCAGAGATGGAAGCGCGGCTGGCGCTGGATGAGGGCAGCCCCTTTGAGTCCGGGCTGCTGGTAATCCCGGCTACGCTGGTGAAGGGACTGGAGTTTGACGCGGTGCTGCTGGCCGACGTGAGCGCCACCCGCTGGGCGGACAACGCCCTGGAGGCACGGCTGCTGTACGTATGCCTTACCAGGCCGCTGCACCGGCTGGCGTGTAGTTTTGTGGGGGAGATGAGCGGGTTGTTGGGGTAGTGTTTTGTGCTTGATACTTTTTGCCTTTTCGCATAGAATATACACAAAGCGCATAAGGAAGGATGACGGCCTGTGCATAAAATCAAAATCAAAAACTTTGGCCCCATATCAAATGTTGAGATGGAGATTAGCGATATAGTTTTTTTGCTTGGCGAGCAAGCGAGCGGGAAGAGTACGATTGCGAAGCTTATTTACTTTTTTAGGACAGTTCAAGAGGAATTCATTAGCTTTATTTACATAAACGAATTTGAAGATTGGCAGTTTAGCTGGGAAACATTCATTAAACGATTGTGGAAACGGTTCGTGGATATATTCGGACCGACACAAGATTTGGGCGAATATGAGATACAATATGCCTTCTTCCCGGACAGACATATAAAGATTATGCCAAATTTGTTAATGCAAGCGGATATTCACTTTAGCGAAGGGCTTACATGGGAGTTGCGTGATATTTGGAAGGAAGTAAAAGAGATAAGGCAAATCAGTAAAAGCGATGCGCAAGATAAATACACCAGCATTATTAAAGAAATCATAACGGAAGACGCTGCAAACAAAGGCATATTGAAGCGTCTAAAAAAAGCCTTTGATGATGACGCCAATTCGATTTTTATTCCCGCGGGCAGGGCTTTGCTTTCCCGTCAGTTTCTGCTACAGTTGATACAGGGGGATGAGATGCGCCGCCAAAATCGGAACGATTTCTTTTCCCCCTTTGAAGCCATTGATGCACCGACACGCAACTACATAGCAGAGGTCGGTAGAATACGAAAAAGCGCTGTACATGGAAACGCCAGCGACACATTCTTGGGTTTTTTTGAGGATACGTCCAAGAGAATATTAAAGGGGAAATATACGTACGCAAATAATAACGACTATATTCGGATCGACGATCAAAAACTAGTGCCGTTGTCTTATTCTTCTTCCGGGCAACAAGAGGTCGTTTGGTTACTTAATTTACTGTTTGCGTATGCGGTTTTGGAACAGAGGTGCTTCATCGTTGTCGAAGAACCCGAGGCGCATCTGCACCCGGATGCCCAGTACCTCCTCGCGAAATATATCGCTGCCTTCCGCAACAAGACAAATAGCCAGATTTTCATTACGACACACAGCCCCTATATCCTTACATCCTTCAATAATTTGTTCTATGCGGACAAGTGCGGTAAGGAATCTAATAATAGCGAGGCAGCACATGGTATTATCCCTAAAGAAAGTTGGCTGCGAACAGAAGATTTTTCGGCGTACATGCTTGATAGTGGCACATTAAAGAACATAAAAGATGAAGAACTGGCTATGGTTGATATTGCCGAACTGGACGCAGTTGCATCCACACAAGATTCTGAATATGAGAAACTCCTTAATATATCAAGGAGAGGAGTTACAGATTGAGAACCGAATTGATTGATTTGACAAAATACACCGCTTCGTCCAATCGGATTGAATTGGATGATTACTCCAGTGGATCATATGCTGTCTATTGTGCGGCAAACGACGATGAGAAGACCTTCTTCCTCTATGAAACAGACAGATTGAGAGGGCCTGAACCCAGATGTGATTACTTGTTAGTATGCCATGCGGATCACACCGTACGATTCATTGAGTTGAAAGGGATAGATCATTCTTATTCTTGCAAGGAAGGCTGTATGAGCACCTGGGCTCACGCGTTTCATCAGCTTATTGCGACATACGAGGCATATGATTACCTGATCGATTATGAAGATAAGGTTGGAATGGTTTTGTGCACTTCTGTAGCGAGAGGAAGAATCGCCGCCAGATATAAGAATTATAAGTACTACAAGAGAATGCAAAATCGCGGGATTGCCCCAAAGGTATTATGTGCCGAAGAAGAAGACGCAGTCTAGCTTTATGGTGTTGCGTACACGCTCTTGCTTGGCTTATAATATGTATCAAGGCACTCATCGATCATAAATGGAGGTGGAACCCAAGTGAACATCATTCGCGGCCAACTCATTGACATCATCGAATGGAAAGAAGAGGATCGGGACACCATCGTTCACCGGTACGACAGCAAGGGCAAGCGCATCATGATGGGCGCGCAGCTCACCGTACGCCCCTCCCAGGTGGCGGTGTTCGTAAACGAAGGCCAGATCGCCGACGTGTACGGGCCGGGCCGCCACGAGCTCAGCACCCAAAACATGCCGGTGCTCAGCGCCCTCAAGGGCTGGAAGTACGGCTTTACCTCGCCCTTTTTGTGTGACATCTTTTTTGTGACCACCCGCCAGTTTGTGGACATCAAGTGGGGCACCTCCAACCCGGTGATGATGCGCGACGCGGATTTTGGCATGATCCGCCTGCGCGCTTTCGGCGTGTTTGCCTTCCGGGTGGAAGACGCTGTGAAGGTGATCGAGGAGGTGGCCGGAGCCGGGGCGCGGTTTACCATCGAGGATATTGCCGGGCAGTTGCGGCGCAACATCGTATCGGTGCTCAGCGACAGCATCGCCGAGAGCAAGATACCGGCGCTGGATCTGGCCGCCAACTACACGGAGCTGGGCAAGCTGGCTTGCGGGCGCATGGAATCCGACTTTGCGCCCCACGGGCTTACGTTAGCCTCCCTTACCATTGAGAACATATCCCTTCCGCCCGAAGTGGAGCAGGCCATGGACAAGCGCACCTCCATGGGCGTTCTGGGCGACATGCAGCAGTTTACCCAATTCCAAACCGCCCAGGCTATCGGCGATTTTGCCAACAATCCGGGCGGCGGCGGATTAGCCGGTATGGGCGCAGCCATGGGCGTGGGCCAGGTGATGGCCAACGCCATGAGCGGGATCGGCCAGCAGCCCCAGCAGGCGCAGCAGCCAGCGGCCGAACCCCAAACCGTAGCTTGCTCCGGCTGCGCAAAACCGGTGCCCACGGGCGCCGTGTTCTGCCCCCACTGCGGCAAACAGTCCGGCGCTCTTTGCATAAAGTGCGGAGAAGCCATATTGGAAGGCAGCGCCTTTTGCCCCAAGTGCGGAGCCAAGCAGCAGCTTGCCTGCAGCGGATGCGGCGAGGATATCGCGCCCGGAACCGCCTTCTGCCCCAAGTGCGGGCAGAAGCAGTAGGAGGAGTCCGTATGGAACAATTTGAAATCGGCCAAGGGGAGCGGCAGGCCCAAGCCGAACAGACCCACACCTTTCCGTGCCCCAGCTGCGGTTCTGACATGCGTTATGACCCGGCTAAGTCCATGCTTGCCTGCGAACATTGCGGCGCCGAGCAGCCCATGGAGCTACCCGAGGAATGGCAGGCCGAGGAGCTAACCTCCTTCGAGGATGAGAAGAATGCCCGTGCCTGGGAGGGGACCCGTCAGGTCGCCTGCGAATCCTGCGGGGCCAGCTGGGTGTTGGATGCCACGGCGGCTGCGTCGGCCTGTCCATTTTGCGGGCGTGCCCATGTGAACGCCCTGGATACGGACATGGTGACGCCCGGCGGTGTCATCCCCTTTGCGGTGAACAAAAAGCAAGCGGAGTCCAAGTTCAAGGAGTGGGTGCGCAAGCGGCGCTTTTCCCCCCGCGCCCTGCGTGAGGAAGCCTTTTCCGGCCATTGGCGCGGCATCTATTTTCCCTACTGGACCTTTGACGCCGACACCGCTACCCGGTATACCGCCAACGCAGGCCATTACTACTATGTGCCGGTAACCCGCACCCGCACCGTGGATGGAAAAACCGAGACATACACCACCCAGGAGCGGCGCACCCGCTGGAGCCGGGTGTCCGGCCAGGTATCCCGCTTCTTTGACGACATCCTGATCCGTGCGGTGAAACTCGTCGAAAAGGCCGCTACTCCCGACAATTTTGACCTTTCCGCTCTCAAGCCGTACCTGCCCGAGTTTTTAAGCGGCTTTTTAGCCCGCCGGTACGAGATCGGCCTGGAAGAAGGGTATCAGCAGGCCGGCGAGGTGATGAAGCGCCAAATACGCGAGGACATCGAACGGGACGTGGGCGCCGACGAGGTGCTGGTGCTCAGTGTCAACACCGAGGTGCGCAGCCGCAGCTACAAGCACATCCTGCTGCCGCTGTGGGGCAACCACTATACCTATCGCGGCAAGGAATATGACGTGTGGGTCAACGGCCAGAACGGGCGGGTATCCGGCAAAGCGCCGCTCAGCCCATGGAAGGTTGCCCTGGCTGTGCTGCTGGGCATCGGAATTTGCGTGGCGCTGGTACTTGCGCTTTCTTACTTCGCGGAATAAAATACTTCAAAAGCCAAAAAAGCGCGCAGGGTTTGCCATGGATGCCGCGTTAATTATTTGCAAAAGCATTGTCGCTTTTCGGCGATGGACGGGGAGGGAAACGCATGGAGAACCGCGCGTTGGTTGCGTATCTGTTGATCCTGCTGATGGCCAGCAGCATTGGGGGGATGGCCCCCGGCGATGTGCCGCCCCTGCCGCCGCCCACGGCTACCCCTGTGCCCACCGCCACGCCGGTGCCTACGGCTACACCGGTGCCCACGGCCACTCCTACGCCGGATCCGAACCAGCTGGCCCCCGGCATCCGCCGAACCCTGTGGCGGGGCATGAGCGGAGCGGATGTGCGCGTATTGCAGCTGCGACTGGTGGAGTTGAGCTATTTGACAGGCACGGTGGACGGCAGTTTCGGCAGCAGAACCGAGGCTGCGGTCAAGCGCTTTCAGTACTACCATAGCCTTTTAGAGGATGGCATTGCCGGGCCGGAGACCCTTCGTTTGATGTTCTCCAGCGATGCGATGCCCGCCCCGCCTGACGTAAACGCTACGCCGCCGCCACCCAAACCCACATTACCTCCTCCTCCGCCTACCTTGCCGCCGGTGACGCATACGCCTCCTCCCGCAACGGCCACGCCCACACCCACGGCAACACCCACGCCGACGCCCACACCCACAGCAACGCCTACGCCCACGGCAACACCTACACCCTCACCTACGCCGACACCCACGCCGGAACCTACGCCTACACCGACTCCGACACCTACACCGGAGCCTACGGCCCCGCCCGTCTTCATCGTGTTGCGCCCGGAGGTTCCGGTTCAGATCAGCGGCGCCCTCAGCGAGGTGATCCCCGCCCAAGATAGCGCCGGGAATATGTGGTTTTTCCCCCTGGTGTCCCTGTGTGAAGCGATGGGTTTCACGGTTACGCCCAGCTTCGATCTCCTTCTGTACACCATCTCCCAGGAGGTGGAAGGCGAGGATACCCACGTGGTGGTTATCACCTATACGCTGGATGTCAATGGCATGCCCATTAATATCCTGCTGTGGAAAGACGGCCTGATCACCGAAGCTGCCGGCATCACGCTGGTTGTGCACGAGGGTGTGCTCTATGCTTCCACAGAGTTTGTGCAATACGGCCTGGGGTATATGGTGTTGATGGATGCGGAAGGTATTCATCTTGTTGAGGGATGGGTGGAGCCGTAATGAACAGTTAACAGTTAACAACGAACAATGAACAATAGGCTACGGCTAAGTGATAAACTCTGCTGTAGCCTATTGTTCATTGTTCGCTGTTACTTGTTCATTGATTTATACCCATCTCGCAAGTTCATAGGGTATAATCTCGCCCGAGGACAGGCTCGCTTGCACGTCGATCAGGCGTTGGTTGGGACTGCCGCGGAAGGGGAGCTCTACCGTGCGTTGTTCTAGTAAAAAGGGGCCGTCTACCAGTACGTCACAGGTTTTGATTAGGGCCAGGTGGGCCGGGTCGCGGGTTTCCAGCAACTCTTCCCAGGTGTAACCGGTGTAGAGCCATACGCTTTTGCCCAGGGCATGGGCGCCTTCGGCCAGGGCGTGGCAAGCTTCGGCTTGCAGCAGGGGTTCCCCGCCGGATAGGGTGATGCCGGATTGCAGGGGATTGGCTTGGAGTTTGGCCAGTATCTCCCCGGTGTCCATCAGGGTTCCGCTGTCCAGGGGGCTTGAGTCCGGATTGTGGCAGCCCGGGCAGGCGCGGGTGCAGCCCTGGGTAAATACGGCCAAGCGAAGGCCCGGCCCGTCTACAATGGAGTCCTCGGTGAAGCCGAAGATACGGATCTGCATGGTGATCATCCTTTATTGCTCGCTCTTAGAGCAAGAGGCCGACTGGCCGCCGATGGCGTGCTTGACCCGCTCCCGCTCCTCGGCGCGCTTGGCGTTGTTAAAGCGCTCCAATGTGCCCACCAGATAACCGGTGATGCGGCGGATGCGCTGGAAGGGCAGGTTGGCATCCTCGTGGCGGCTGCATTGGGGGCAAGTATCGCCGATGATGCCGGTGTAGCCGCAGGCCGGGTCGCGGTCCACCGGGTGGTTGATGGAGCCGTAACCGATGCCTGCGTCGTGCATGGCGCGCACCACGGCCTCGAATGCGTCCAGGTTTTCCATGGGGTCGCCGTCCATCTCGATGTAGGTGATGTGGCCGGCGTTGGTGAGCGCGTGATAGGGGGCCTCCAGGGCGATCTTGCGGAAGGCGGGCACCGTGTAATACACCGGGACGTGGAAGCCGTTGGTATAATAGTCACGGTCGGTCACGCCGGGAATCTCGCCGAAGCGCTTGCAATCCAGGCGTACAAAGCGGCCGGAAAGCCCCTCGCCCGGGGTGGCGATCAGCGTGTAGTTGAGCTTGCGTTGCTGGCTCAGTTGATCCAGCCGACGCCGCATGTGGCCCACGATCTCCAGGCCCAGGTTCTGAGCGGCTTCGCTTTCGCCGTGGTGGGAACCCATCAGGCTCACCAAGGTTTCGGCCAAGCCGATGAAGCCGATGGTCAGGGTGCCCTGCTTGAGCACCTCGCGCACTTCGTCGGTGGGTTTGAGTTTTTCGCTGCCCAGCCACACGCCTTCGCCCATCAGGAAGGGGTAATTGTACACATGCTTGCGCGCCTGGATCTCAAAGCGTTCGTGGAGCTGGTCGATCACCAGGTTGATCTTGTTGTCCAGCAGGTCGAAGAATTGCTGAATATCTTTATTCGCCAGGATAGCCAGGCGGGGCAGGTTGATGGAGGTGTACGACAGATTGCCCCGTCCGTTGCAAATTTCGTTGTCGGGATCGTAGGCGTTGCTCACCACCCGGGTGCGGCAGCCCATGTAGGCGATCTCGGTCTCGTGGCGGCCCGGTTTGTAGTACTTTAGGTTAAAAGGCGCGTCCACAAAGGAGAAGTTGGGGAACAGGCGCTTGGCCGAGGTGCGGATCGCCAGGCGGAAGAGGTCATAGTTGGGATCGCCGGGGTTGTAGCTGATACCCTCCTTCACCCGGAAGATCTGGATGGGGAAGATGGGCGTCTCTCCGTGGCCCAGGCCGTTTTCGGTGGCCTTGAGCAAGTTGCGTACCACCATGCGGCCTTCGGGGGAGGTATCCATGCCGTAGTTGATGGAAGAGAAGGGGGTTTGGGCTCCGGCGCGGCTGTGCATGGTGTTCAGGTTGTGGATAAAGGCTTCCATGGCCTGGAAGCTGCGCTTCTCGGTCTCCTTGGTGGCGCGCTCGTGGGCAAAGGCCTGCACCCGGCGGGCGGTGGCTTCGTCGGTGAGTTTGCATAAATGCGCCAGCTCGGCGGCTTCGTAAGCGCCGCAATCCTCCAGGGTGGGGTGCAAACCGTCGTGTTCGGCAGCCACGGCCCCTAAAATCTCCCTGGCTTTGGCGTCGTTGTCCTGCACATTGGCCAGCAGGTCCAGCGCGGTGGACAAAAAGCCCCGATAGCTCTTGATAAAGGTTTTGCGCACGCCGGGGGCCATGCCGTAATCAAAATTGGCGATGCTCTGGCCGCCGTGCTGATCGTTTTGGTTGGACTGTATGGCGATGCAGGCCAGCGCCGAATAGCTGTAGATATCTTGGGGCTCCCGCAGCACGCCGTGGCCGGTGCAAAAACCGCCCGCAAACAGCTTGATCAGGTCGATCTGGGTGCAGGTGGTGGTGAGGGTTAAAAAATCAAAATCATGGATGTGGATGTCGCCCTCTTTATGGGCGGTGGAATGGGCGGGGTTGAGCACGTACATATCGTAGAACTGCTTGGCCGATTCGCAGCCGTACTTGAGCATGGTGCCCATGGCGGTGTCGCCGTTGATGTTGGCGTTCTCCCGCTTCAGATCGCTGTCCGAAGCATCCTTGAAGGTGATCTCTTCAAAGATTTTCATCAGGCGGGTGTTCATTTCCCGGGCGCGGCTGCGTTCGGCACGGTACAGGATGTAGGCTTTGGCGGTGCGCACATGGCCCTGCTCGATCAGCGTGCGTTCCACCACGTCTTGCACCTCTTCGACCGTTGGCACTTTGCCGTTGCCGGAAAACTCAACCGTCTCCAGCGTGCGCACGACCTGCTCCGCCAACGACTTGGCCGCTTCCGGCCCGTTGCCGCCACCGGAAGCGTTGAGCGCCTTTTGAATGGCATCCTCAATTTTTTCGATGCAAAACGGCAGTTCCCGGCCATCGCGCTTTTTGATGGTGGTAATCATGGAAAGCCTCCTCATATGCGTGGCTCGAGCGGGCATAGGGCGCCCCAAGAGTCGACAAGATATATACGATCCGGCCAAATTTCGCGCTGCCGGTAAAAAGCGAACGGTTACATTATATAGTGGTAAGGTGCGTATGTCAATCCCATATATTGCGGAAAATCATATTTAATAATGGCTACTGATATTATTATAAGCCTGCAATCCCGTATTGTCAATAGGATTTGTGGTGGGGGCGCATACTAGGCGGACTGGGCAGGCACCCATGTAGGGGCGATTATCAATCGCCCGCTGTATCGCACACACTCCTGTTGGTTTTGGGCGGCGGGCGATTGATAATCGCCCCTACAGGAACGGCAAGTTTGCCGGTTGTAGGGCGCGGCCACCGGACGCGCCGTGGTTTGCCTACAATGACATGCCTTTGACGCAATGAAGCGGCGCGTCGAGTCGCCGCGCCCTACGATTGCATGAACAAACCTTGGGAGGAACCACATGCGAGGAAAATACGGCGGCATCGCCCTCTATATCTTTTTGGATTATTTGGCAGGTGCGGCCTACCACAATTTTGCCCCGCTGTTTTTTGCGCAAAAGGGCATGTCTCCGGGTCAGGTGGGCCTGCTCACCGGCATGGGCCCGCTGGCGGCCATCGCCTTGCAGCCCCTATGGGGATATTGGAGTGACCGGAGCGCCCAAAAGAACCGGATTCACCTGTTGCTCTTATGCGGAACCGTAATCGCTCTGTTGCTGTACCTACCCGTTCAGGGCCTTCCCGCCATGCTGGGGGTGGCGGCGCTGTTCGGATGTTTCGCGCCCTCGGTGACGCCCCTGGGGGAGACCATTGTGCTACAGCATCTGGGGGAGAAGGGCAAGGGGTTCGGGTCGCTGCGGGTATGGGGTACGGCAGCTTTTGCCGTAGGCGCCCAGGTTACCGGCCTGCTGATGGAAGGGGGAGCGGGGCGGTTCCCCTGGGTGACGGCGGGGGCGTATTTGCTGGCAGCTGGAGCGGCGCTGCTGTTGCCCTGTGTGCCCGGCGGCCAGCAGCGTACAAAAGGCCCGGGATGGAAGGCGCTTCTTGCCCGGCCGGTACTGCTTACCCTGCTGGCGCTGGTGGCGGTGTTGCAGCTGACCCAGGGCCTATATTTTTCGTACTTTGCGCTGCATTTTGCGAACAATTTGGGCGGAAGCAAGACGCTGCTGGGGGTGGCGGCGGTGGTGGCCTCTCTGGCGGAGATACCGTTTTTACTCTGCGCCGACCGGCTGTTTACCAAATTTGGGGCCCGCAAGCTGGCGCTGTGCGCCGGGGCGGTGATGACGGTGCGCTGGGCGTTGCTGGGTATGCTGCGGGGTGTGGGCGCGGTAATCGCCAGCCAGGCCCTCAACGGGGCGGGGCTGATCGTGCTCACCTTTTGTGTGGTAAAATATGTACAAAACACCGTGCCCGCGGAGCTTAAAGGCCGGGGGCAAATGCTGGCTTCTATGATTACCTTTGGGGTTGGGCGCGGGCTGGTGAGCCCGGTGGGGTGGCTGCTGAGCCGGGCGCTGCCGGGCATCGGGCCAATATTCTATGTGATGGCGGGACTGTGCATCGCAGCGTTGCTGTGCATTGGATTGCCGTTGTTGCGGATGAAAGAGGAAATTGAGAATTGAGAATGGAGAATTGAAAATAGGGGTTACGGCTGAGTGGTATCGCTTGCCGTTTTTCCTAATTCTCAATTCTCCATTTTCAATTCTCAATTACTCGAAGCGCAGCCCCGCCTTCGTCTGCTCCGCCCGGTAGCGCACCATCAGCGCCTTGATCCGGTCCAACGGATTCAGAAGATCGGAAAGGGAGCTGTCGTGGTTTAAGGTGGCGATCATGTAGGCTACGTATTTGGATAAGTCCGCTTCGATATACCAGGGCGCGTTACGCAGTTGGGGCGTACGGTAGGTGAGGTTGGTGGACAGTATCTTGGTGATGATACCCTCTTCGTAGGCCCGGTGGAAGGCTTCGAGACCTTCGGTAAAAAAAGCGAAGGTGGCGGCGGCATAGATGCGGCCGGCCCGGCGTTTTTTGAGCTCCCGAGCCAAATCCAGTATGGAATCGCCGCTGGAGATCATGTCCTCGGCTACGAAGATGTCTTTCCCTTCTACATCGTCGCCCAGGAACTCGTGGCGGATGATGGGGTTGCGTCCGTTGACGATGCGGGTGTAGTCCCGGCGCTTATAAAACATACCCAGATCCAGGCCCAGCACCGTGGAAAAGTAGATGTTGCGGTCCATGGCGCCTTCGTCGGGGGAGATGATCATCATGTGCTCCCGGTCGATGCGTAAATCCTTTTCGGTGCGAAGCAACGCCTTGAGCATCTGGTAGGAAGGCATCACATTCTCAAAGCCGATCAGCGGCACGGCGTTTTGCACGCGGGGGTCGTGGGCGTCGAAGGTGATGATGTTCTCCACGCCTATTTTCTCCAACTCCTGCAAGGCTAGCGCGCAGTCCAGCGACTCGCGGCCATTGCGCCGGTGCTGGCGGGATTCGTACAGGAAGGGCATGATCACGCTGATGCGTTTGGCTTTGCCGCCCACGGCGGCGATCACGCGCTTTAGGTCTGCAAAGTGTTCGTCGGGAGAGAGGGGAACCTCTTTGCCGTATAAGTTGTAGGTTTGATCGTAGGCGCCCACGTCCACGATGATGTACAGATCGTAGCCGCGCACCGAAGTTCTGAGCAGGCCCTTGCCTTCGCCCGTACCGAAGCGGGGACAGAAAGCGTCCAGCAAAAAGCTGGACTTGCCCTCGCCGGCGTAGGACTGGAGCACGGCGCCCTCGTTAGCGGTTTGCCATCGCATCAGGTAATCGTTGATCCTCCGCCCGATTTCCTCGCAACCGCGCATCGCAATGATACCGAGGGGCGCGATGGGCGAGGTGGGGTACTGTTGTGTTGCGGCGCCGCTGAGCGGGTCTATCATTGGCATTCACCCTTTTCTTTGATGTCCGCCCTTATTATACCGCATTTCCCATACAAAAGAAATGCTTCAAATTTGCGAACCGACAACTTTTTCAGCGGGATCGTGCTATAATAATAAAATGGCTCTAAAGGGAGGAACCGATTTGCAAGCGCATCAACCCAAAAGCATCGTGATGACAGGCGGGGGAACGGCGGGGCATGTCACGCCCAATCTGGCGCTGATACCGCACCTGCGGGAGGCGGGCTGGGACATCCACTACATCGGCACAAAGGAAGGCATCGAACGCGGGCTGGTGGAGCCATTGGCAGGGGTAACCTATCACGCGATTCGCTCCGGCAAATTGCGCCGGTATTTCTCGGTCAAAAACCTTACCGATCCCTTCCGTGTGCTGGCGGGCGGTTGGGAGGCGCAGCGGATCATAGGGGAAGTCAAACCCAGGCTGGTGTTTGCCAAAGGGGGGTTTGTGTCGGTGCCGGTGGCCTACGGCGCGTGGCTGCACCGGGTGCCATTGCTGCTCCACGAGAGCGACATCACCTTGGGGTTGGCCAACAAGCTTTGCGCGCCGGTGGCCAAGGTGGTGTGCACCACCTTTCCGGAAGCGGCAAAGGCCATGGGCAAAAAAGGCGTGTGCACCGGCACGCCCCTGCGCCCGGAGCTGATGACCGGGCGGCGCGGGGAAGGGCTGGCCCTTTGCGGCTTTACGTCCGATAAGCCCGTGCTTTTGATGATGGGGGGCAGCCTGGGCGCGGCTTCGGTGAACCAGGTGCTGCGGGCCGCCCTGCCGCTGATCACCACGCGCTTTCAGGTGCTGCACATCTGCGGCAAGGGCAATCTGGATGCATCGTTGGACGGAACCGCCGGTTACCGGCAGTTTGAGTTTTTGCAAAAGGAGTTACCTCACGCCTACGCCGCCGCCGACGCGCTGCTGTCCCGCGCCGGTTCCAACACCCTCAGCGAGATATTGGCGCTGTGCAAACCGGCGTTGCTGGTGCCCTATCCGGCCCATGCCAGCCGGGGCGACCAAATCGCCAATGCCCATTCCATGGAGCGGCGCAACCTGTGCGCCGTGCTGCCCCAAGAAGAGCTGACGCCCTCGACCCTGGCTCAGGCCATCGACGCGCTCTACGAGCGGCGGGGCGAGTACGTCGCCGCCATGGAAGCCATCGACAATGGGGATGGGACACGGGATGTGCTGGAGCAGATTGCGAAGATAGCGAGGGCTTGCGATTAACCGACATCAATCTCCAGTTCCATCCCCGCGCCCTCCCCTTCATGGGGGCGGCGGCGGAACCCCAGGCGCTCATAGAAACCTTCCTTGCCCTGGGCGCTAAACAGATACAGGGAAACCGAGGTTCCCGGCAGGCTGTTTGCTTTCACATAAGCGATCAGCCTTTTGACGATCTGTGTGCCGATGCCCCGCCCCTGGTATGCGGTGAGGATAAACACATCGTTCATGTACCAGTAGATGGCCGCGTCGCCCAGCAGCCTGCCCATGCCTACGATCTCTCCATCATTGATGGCGACGATGGAGACAATCGTATGGGCCAGCGATTTTTCGATTTGCGCCCTGGGATCCTGGGGCCAGCCCATCTTACGCTGAAAGGCCAGGTAACCCTCCGCCGTCAGCCCATTCTCTTGATAGCATATTTCCATGTTACACCCGATGGGTCTCAATGATGTCCCGTACCGCGTCGATCACGTATTGGGCGTCTTCAAAGGCTAGGTGGGAGTAGAGGGGCAGCGATATTTCCTGGGAAAAGAAGGCCTCGGTGCGGGGAAAGTCGCCTTCCCTGTAGCCGAAGCGCTGGCGGTAATAGCTCAGCAGATGCACCGGGATGAAGTGCACGCTGGTGGCTACGTTGCGTTCCGCCATCTCCTGTATGAATTGGTCGCGGCCGATGCGCAGGGCATCCGGCGTTAGGCGCAGCACGTATAGATGCTTGCTGTGGCCGCTGTATGCCGGGTTGTGCTGCAGCCGTACCTCGGGCATGGCGGAGAAGGCGGCGTCGTACAGGGCGACGATCTGCATGCGCCGGGCCTGCATGGCGTGCATGCGCTTGAGCTGCGCCAGCCCCAGGGCGGCCTGGATATCGAACATATTGTATTTAAAGCCGGGGGCCTCCACATCGTACCGCCAGGAGCCGCCCTTGCCGTACCGGTTCCAGGCGTTGGCGTTCATGCCGTGGCAGCATAGCACACGGGCGCGGGAAGCCAGGGCCTCGTCGTCGGTTACCAGCATACCGCCTTCGCCTGTGGCCAGGTTCTTGGTGACGTAAAAGCTGAAGGAGACCGCGCCGGGCGCCCCCTGGCCGATACGCCTGCCTTTGTACAGGGTCTCCACGGCATGGGCCGCGTCTTCGGATACGAACAGGCCGTGCTCATCCGCCAGCGCGTAGATGGGATCCAAGTCGCAGGCCATGCCGGAGTAGTGTATCGGCACGATGGCTTTGGTGCGGGGCGTGATCGCCGAGGCGACGGCGTCCACGTCGATGCAGGCGGTGTCCGGTTCCACGTCCACAAACACCGGGGTTGCGCCCACGTGCAGGATGGTGTTGACCGAAGCGCAGAAGGTGTACGGGGTGGTGATCACCTCGTCGCCTTCGCCTATGCCCGCAGCCATCAGGGCCACGTGCAGGGCGGCGGTGCAGCTGTTCATGCCCACGGCATGCTTTGCGCCCAGGTACTCGGCAAAGGCCTTTTCAAAGGCGATGGTGCGCGGCCCCTTGGTCCACCAGCCCGAGCGTATGGTGTCGGCGATTTCGTCCAGTTCTTGCTGGCTGATGTCGGGGGGGCAAAAGGGGAGGAAGTCTTGGCGGGGTGTGAAGTTTGGCATATTATACCTCCAAGGAATGTGTGTGAGTAGACATGTTTAGTGGACACTAGATCAAAAGAGCGTAGTTTTGCTTCCCATAGAAAAATCGGTGCACAATGATCATCTTTGCTTCATCGTTGATTTTATATATCAAAATATAGTTGTTGATGATCGCCCGGCGATAGCCTTCTTTCTGCAGCTTTGGATCACGGCACTGCTCGTACATATAAGGGTTATCTTCCAGATGATCGTAACAGGCAAAAACAGCATCAATGAAACCAGCCGCTGCCTTTGGCGCCGCTAACTTTTCGGCAATATAGGCAATGATGCGATCCAAGTCCTGCTCCGCATGGTCGGTTATATCCAATTTATACATTGTACTTCTCCCTGATGTGCTTTAGGGATTCTTTCGCGTTTTTTGTCCGCCCGGCGGCAACGTCAGCCTCCGCCTCGGCTAGCTTGCTATACATGTCTTGCGTGTACAACCGCTCTTCAAACATTTGCATACTCATGATGACCATATCGCCATACCCATTTTTGGTGATATAGATGGGTTCATTGGTTTCGCGGCAGAGCTGCGAAATCTCGCCTGTGTTTTTTAGATCCCGGATGGGGATTATATGCGGCATCCTATCACCTCCTCTCTTGGGCGTTATTGTACCACAATTGTGGGTGGATTTCAAAGAGGAATGGATGTGCGGTGAGATTTGGCATGGTGTGGGTTCCTTTCTGTTTCTGGTTAATGGAGATTGACGGGATCAATAATCATTGCTGTGCTAAGATGGAAGCATCTACAAGAAAAAATGTTGCATTCAATCCTGATAAATCCATCCATAAAGCGGGACGCACACCTTGAGATGCAGTAACTGTGCGATTTATCTTTGTTGATCACGGTGGTTTTTATAATGGAGTTCTTTTCCCCTTCAGTAAAGGCGGCGGTACAAAAATCATTTTTTTGCTCTCTCAAACTGTGCTTTTCCGGTTTCATCCTTTCGACAAAATATGCTATAATCCACATGCGGCCCGCAAAGGCCGCCGGGGCAGAGGCTTTTCCTCCTAATCTGCGAAGAAAGGAGGTGAGGCCTATGCTAGTTACGCTGGCGCTCTCGGTCATCGTTGCCGTTGTAATCCTGTTACATACGCTGCGCGATATCGAAGCCAAGGCGAAAAAATCCGCTTGTGACAACTCTGACAAGACTCACAAGCGGTAACGCTTAGGCTTTCAAAAGCGAAAAGCCTCTGCCCCGTTATTCTAGCATATCGAAGCCGCTCTTGTCAATTTTGAGAGAAGAATTTCAATATACGCTCCGTTTCATGATTTCGACAAAATATGCTATAATGCAACCGCGGCCCGCAAAGGCCGCCGGGGCAGGGGCTTTTCCTCCTATCATTCTGCGAGAAAGGAGGGAGAGGCCTATGTGGATCACGCTTGCGCTTTCGGTTATCATCGCTGTGGTAATCCTCGTGAACACCCTGCGCGATATCGAAGCCAAGGCGAAAAAATCCGCTTGTGACGACTTTGACCAGACTCACAAGCGGTGACGCCTAGGCTTTAAAACCCGAAAAGCCTCTGCCCCGTTATTTTAGCACATCAAGGCCGCCCTTGTCAATTTTGCGAAAGAAAATCGATATATTCCTCCAGGCACCAGTCATTGCGCGCCATCACCGTGGCTGCCTCCACCCCTACATACCGAAAGTGCCAAGCCTCAGCCAAAAATCCGGTGATCTCTTCTTTGTGCGCTTGGTAACGCAGGATGAAGCCAAATCGATAGCTGTTTTCCGCCAGCCACTTGGCCTGCTTTGTGCCCGCGAAGGAAACGCCGGGTACGGTGATATCAAAGGCCAGGCCGGTATGGTGCTCGCTGGCGCCGGGCGGGGCTACGGATTTGAGAGCGGCGGTCCGGGCCCTTTCGCGGGATAGGTTGTTATTGCGCCTGTACTCGGCGATTTTGTCGTCCAGCAGGCTTTGCTGATAGCGCAGGCTGCGGTAACCGGCGCTGATCTGCCAGTTGCCGATGCCGTCGTCGATGGCGGCGCGCAGCATCACGATCAGCGCGTCCACCGCCTGGGCGTCGCCTTCGATATCCCGCCCTTTGATGGAGACCACGTTGCTGGGGCATACGTCGATCATACGCACCAGATTGGATGGTTTATAGGTATCGGGCAGCATGTTCTGTTTGTTGACCAGCAAGGGGAGCGCGGGAGCGGGGGACGGGGAGGGCGTTGGGACCGGCGTGGGTGAAGAGGTAGGCGTCGGTGTTGGCGTCGGCGCGGGCGTGGGAGCCTGAGTTGGAGCTTGTGTTGGAGGCGCTGTGAGCACGGGCACGGACGTGGCTAGGGCGGTGGGTACGCTTAGGGGCGTCACCGTATCCCGGGCCACGGGAAAGCCGTATACCAGCAGATAACAGCCCACCATCACCGCGCCGGTGAGGGCCATGGCCACCGCCAGCCGCCTCAGCGGGCTTGGACGGCGGGTTTGGGGCGGCGGCACATACCGCCTGGGCGGACGCCGTTCCATCAGCGACTATCCTCCTCCGTTTGCGGGGAAATTCTCGGCTATTTCTTTCAGCGCATCCATGGAGACCCAGATGTCGGATAGGTCATTCACCCCAAAATCGCCGTCGGCCAGGGCGTCTACGATCCATGCGTTCACTTCCGGGCTGTAATGGGAATAATCTCTGTACAGGCTAAAATCTTCGATCCAGTCCAAGTGGGCGGTAAAGTCGTGCAGGCGTGCGTTGGGGTAAGGTAGCAGCAGTTCGGCGAGCTGCTCCATGGTGCGCAAGATTGCATGGAGATGGCCGTCCTGGCGCATCATGTACCACTGAAGCGTGCTGTAGGGCGGAAAGTAAAAGATGAATTCGGTGTCCGGATGCGCTTCTAAAAAGGGGCGCACGAAACGATCAAAGTTGGCGTATACATGATCGGCGAAAGCATCGTATGCCAGCATCTCCTTGGCGGGCTGCGAAAAATCATAGGAGCCCAGCACGCTCTTTTCACCGTAGCGGATGCGCCCGTCCAGGGCCCAGGCGTAGATCGTATCGGCGGTGACGGGCTCCCGCTCCCCGCCAATCCACCTGCGGTGCAGCAACCCCGGAATACGGCGCAGCAGCACGTCGCCGTTGAGCAGGTAGGCAATGCGATTGAAGGGATTGGTTTCGTATAGATATTTGGGCATCTCAAAGTTGGAAAAGCTGGGGTCTCGCACAAAGGAATACATGTCCATGCCATAAAACACATGGGTCAGCGGGCGGGTGTCAAAGGCCACCCGGAGCGCTTGGGCATGACTGGCCGCCATGCCGCCCTGGAAGGGCAGCTTGATGCAGCGCGTGCCAAAACGTTCATCCACCTGGGAGACCAGGGTGTTTTCCACCATGGAGGAGCCCAGAAACACCGCGTCATAATCGGAGTGCCTGGCCAATCCCGCGTTATAGTAGGGTTGCTCGCCGTTGCTGTAAGACGGCGTATACCAGTTGGCGAAGCGATAGGCTTGATATGGATCGGCCAGATATACGATCAAAGCGCAGCAAGCCAGCAGCAACCCGAGGCCGATCAGCACGCCTCGCATCCATCCTTTGGATTGATCCATCGTCTCGCCTCTCCTTCACTAAAAATTGTAGTAAAGAAACACGCTGACACCGGACAGCGACAGCACGCAAAGCGCCAGCAGCGCTACGGTAAAAAGCCCGTTTTTCCACGAGGGCACGAAACGACGGGCAAGCTCGGGCACGTTGGGCAACGCCGTAACGCCGACGACGGCCAGCAGGAACCACACGCCCATCATGACCGGCGCGATGGAGTGGAGCAGCTCGAATGGGAAAGAGAAAGCCGAGGTGATCGCAGACGCCAGCGGGCCGAAATTGAAACTGCTCAAGGCAGCAAGGATAGAAAGAGCGCTCTCCATGGTCTCAGCCCGGAAAAAAACAAAAGTCAGCGATACAAACGAGAAGGTGAGCAGCCACCGAAAGGCCGGAAACAGCGTGTCGTACCGCTTGCGGCACAGCCTGTACGCCACCGACGCCGCCCCATGGAGCAAACCCCACAGCAAAAACAGCCAGCCCGCCCCATGCCACAGGCCGCTCACCACAAATACAAACAGCAAGCTGGCGCAAGCTCGAAACTCCCCTTTGCGGCTGCCGCCCAGGGGAATGTACACATAGAGCCGGAAAAAGCGGCCCAAGGTGATGTGCCAACGGGCCCAGAACTCCCGGATGCTCAGCGCCTTGTAGGGGGAGTTGAAGTTGACAGGGGCTTGGATGTTGAACATGCGGCTCAGGCCGATGGCCATGTCACAGTAACCGGAAAAGTCAAAGTACAGTTGCAGTGTAAAAGCCAGGATGACAAAAAACGCTTCGGGGGCGTTCAGTGACGTACCGGGGGTGAAACCGTATTTTGCCACCTTAGCAAAGGTGTCGGCGATCAGTATTTTTTTGGCCAGGCCCATAGCAAAGGCGTACAGTCCGGGGCTAAAATTGTCAGCGCGGAAGCGGCGGTTTGCCGGATCGGCGAACTGGGGAACGATTTCGCTGTGCAGTGCGATGGGCCCGGCGATCAGCTGGGGAAAGAAGGTGACGAACAGCGCGTAGTCCGCCAGGTTGTAGCGCGGCACGGCGCGCTTATAGCTGTCCACCACGTAGGAGAGCTGCTGGAAGGTAAAGAAACTGATGCCCAGCGGCAGTATCAACTTTCGCAGCACAAAATCGGCGCCAAAGGCCTGATTGATATTGATGATGAAAAAATCAAAATACTTATAATAGGCCAGTGCGCCCACATTGCCCAGCAAACTGGCGGCCAGGCACAGGCGGCGCAGCCACGGTTTCTTGCTGATCAGCATGCACTGGCTGAAAGCGTAGTTGAGCGCGATACTCGCGACAATGATGGGCAGGTACGCCAGGTTAAAGTACGCATAGAACACCAACGAAGCGAGGATCAGCCACACCTTGCCCACGGTAAATTTGCCCCAGCGGTTTATGCAAAAGTAGCCGATCAGCGTGACCGGCATAAAGGCAAAAATGAAGATGTGAGAGTTGAATAACACGCGGGTATGCTCCTTTGTGATGATACCGGGTATTATACACGAGAGGGATGAAGGCGTAAAGTGCGGAATCTCCCGCAAACAGCGGGACGCCGAGGGCGGCGTCCCCTACAGAATGCATGGCCGTAACCTTGTAGGGGACGCCGCCCTCGGCGTCCCGCGCTTGCTAGGAACCACCTGGCGGCGGGGGAGGAGGCAGCCACACGCTGTCGTCCGGCAGCGGCACGGGCGTTGTGCCGGAGATAGGCGCGGAGGTGGGAGCCGGGGTG
>Ga0123353_10002668_pt1 | contig 22225 bp, 15 predicted proteins | sample TergutLab28metaG_3_FD_92763 | JGI IMG/M metagenome (GOLD analysis project Ga0123353, IMG submission 92763) | Labiotermes labralis P3 segment gut microbial communities from Petit-Saut dam, French Guiana - Lab288 P3 | ecosystem: Host-associated > Arthropoda: Insects > Digestive system > Gut ... | reverse complement strand
TCGCCAAACCGCCCAAGGCCAGCAGACTCATCGTCGCCGGTTCGGGGATTTTCGTGAAGAGCATCACTTCGCGAAGGTTGTGCCGGTCGCCCGTGAGGCCACTGGAGGCGAATTCGAAAATGATCTTGTCCGTGTGGATCGACCGATCGAACTGGATCGGCAGCACCCAGCCGATTGAGTCATTCGTGATGTTCACGTCGGCGATCACGTTTCCGTTGCCGTCCTTGATCGTGAAGATCGCGCAGTTGCCGTCGTTCATGCTCCAGAGGACGATGGAATCCACCTGCCGCGTCTCACCGGCGGCCAACCCGAGAAACTCGAACGTCAGCGTGCCGCCAGGGCGGGAACCCCAACTGTCCTGGCCCCGCATGTCCAGCAACGCACCGGGTTGATTGGTTGTGATCGTGTCGTTGGCCGTGACCTTGATCTCGGTGTTTGGAATGTACTCGAGCCGGTCGGGAAGAAGAAGAACTTCGTTGAAATCGCCCTGGTAGCGACGATCGTTGGGGTTATAGGCGGTGTCGATGTTCAGGCGGAAGGAATCGCAGGTGACGACGCTGGAAAGCGTCTGGATTTCGAACGTCGACATTCCTTTGGGCATCGCGCCTGCCCCGGTCATGGACGTCGGCACCGTGCTCCAGTCGCACATGTCGCCGCCGGTGCCGAGTTGGATGCTGTACGGCATCGGGGCCGTGAACTGGTCCGCGACCCGCTGGTGGGTGATGATCGTGCCGACCTGGAACGGTGCCTGAAGCGACTGGAACGTCACCGACGCGATTCCCGGAAGCGCCTCCACCCCATCGGCCCCCGGTGGTCCCTGCGCTCGCCCGCCAGCCGCGGAGACGCTTGTGCCGTCCGCACGCCTGACGAGGTTGCTCAACATGATGCCCTCGCTCCATCCCGAACTGACGGTGATTTTGGTTTCGCTCGTCGTCACGGTACGGTTGAGGTCCGGGTCGAAGGGATTGGCGTACTCCCGAATCAGGCCAAACCAGGGGGAATTCACATCCATCACCGACACGGAACTCCCGCCGTGCGCCGGAACCGAAACACAGATCGCCAACACCAGGGACAATACGACAACCCGTTTCATCACGTCTCCTCTTCCTTTCGCCACGCCGTCCATGGACAGACCGCCCCCCCCTGGAACTCAACACCGACTGCCATGATCGTATCACACTCTCCACTTGCGTCAAGGACAAAGCAAGGACAAAGCAAGGACAAAGCAAGGACATGCAAGGACATTCAGGCATTTCCATTCTGGACACGAAGGGGGACCGTGGTAAAATGCAGTCATTTGGCAGAATGGTTCGTGTATGGCCATGTCATTACGTTATTGCGGTGCGCAGCGTGCGGCGAAGAGTGTAAGGAGAGCGTTGGAATCATGAAACGGGCAATCGGAGCGGAACGATGAAAAGTCCATTGATCCAAGACAATTCTTCGCCTTCTGTCGAGATTGCGGCGAGTACCGCGTCGACGAGTCGCATTTCTTTGGCCGTTTCCGCCGATGCCGTGGACGGCGCCAAGCGGGAATATGACGCCAAGCCTCCGGCTGACGCCGCACCGGCGGCGGGGGCAGGGGCGCCGCAGCCTGCCGACGTGTTTCACGCGCCGCCCCCGGCGGTGCCGACGCAGGAAGGGCCCCTCGGCATTCGGTACGACTTCAACGACGGGGCCCGCGTGCTGCTGCCCAAGGGGACGTGGCACGTGCAGATCACCGACGAAGAGTCCGGCTTGATTCTCTTCGCCTGCGACGCCGACGAAGGCTGGGTCGTCAGCGCACGCAAATATTACGTCCGCTTCGGTATCAAGGTCTGGGTCCGCGGCCAGAATCAGCCGGTGCTGGAACACGTGATGAATCTGTCGGGCCGGGACGTGATGTTGAAATTCCCTGTCGGCACGCTGGGCGACATCATCGGCTGGTTTCCGTATTCCGAGCGCTTCCGCGAACAGCACGGCTGCATACTCGAGTGCGTGATGGCGGAGAACCTCATCGACATTTTCCGCGAGCAGTACCCGGGCATCATCTTTTCGCACGCGCGGGCCGTGAAAATGGCGGCCCCGTACGCGTCGTACCGCATCGGGCTGTTTTTCGGCGGCAATCGCGACTGCCAACCGATCGACTTCCGCATGGTGGGGCTGCACCGCACCGCCGGCCACATTCTCGGCGTGGACCCGGAGGAACTGCCGCCTCGATTGAACCTCCAGGCGAAGCGCCGCATCGCCGAACCGTATGTCGTGATCGCCACGCAGTCGTCGTGCCAGGCGAAGTACTGGAACAACGGCCACGGCTGGCCGCAGGTGGTCGAGCATCTGAAGGGGCTCGGGTACCGCGTGCTGTGCATTGACAAGATGCGGACGGTGGGCATGAACTTCACGTGGAATCACATTCCGCACGGCGTGGAGGATGTGACCGGCGATCGGCCGTTGCAGGAGCGGATCGACCTGATCAAGGACGCCGATTTCTTCATCGGGCTCTCGAGCGGGCTGAGTTGGCTGGCGTGGGCGTGCCGCGTGCCGGTGGTGATGATCAGTGGGTTTACGCTGCCGATCTGCGAGTTCAAAACGCCGTATCGCGTGTACAGCACCCACGGCTGCATGGGCTGCTGGGACGACACGACCGTGCTGTTCGATCACAAGGATTTCTTTTGGTGCCCCCGCCACAAAGGCACGGACCGCCAGTACGAATGCAGCCGCCTGATCACGGGCAAACAGGTCATCAACGCCGTGGAGCGGTTGCGGAAAGACCACCATTTGGTTACGCCGAAGGAACGGTAAGATTCGCATCCTGCCCGTTCGTACCCTGGCGGACATTTGATCCAGCCATGCGTCGTACTTGGGTAACGTTTTTCAATAAAATGATTTTTTTTTGGCGATTTGCAACTCTTTACAATAAAAAATCTTAGACATTTTCCGCCTCCGTTTTCTTCACAAAAATTCCATATTTTTCTTGCATTTCGTCGCGGAATTCTGTTGTATTTTTTTCATGGCTTGTGTGCGCGGCCAGTCCCGGATCGAAAAATCAAGGACATCCAACATTGGCAACGGCCAAAGAAAGGCGCACCATGTCATCCATGCCACGGCAGTCCGACACACAGGGGCAGGCAAGCACTGCGGCTGATGTTCGTGAGGGGAAATCCCTGAGCATGAAGCGTGAATTCCCGCAGCGTTGCGTTCCTCCCTCACCGTTGGATTTTCAGGACGTGCCTGCGATGTCGCGCGCGTTTGGCGACGTGCTGGCGCGGGAATCCCAGGCGGCCCATAGCGGCGGGCGTCACATTCCGTCGGCGTCGTATGCGGTGGCGGGTTCGGGGTTGTCGGCGGGGTGCTCGGGGCTCTCGGCGGCGGACATTCTTCACCTTTCAGGCTCATCCGCAGAAGCGGTCCCCAGCGCGCGGTCGCGGTCGCTGATGGACAGGCTCTTCGGCAAGGGCGGGTGGCTGATTCCCGATTTCCGCCGGGTGGCGACGGCGGCGACGCTGGCGGTGGCGTTGCAGAACGCCCTGGTTCCGCAGGCGGCCTGGGCCGACCCGTTCACCGAGAACGTCAGCGACGGCGCCATCGTCAGCGGCGAAACGGTCTCTCTCAGCGGCGGCGACTCCAGCGGGAGCGTCCAGACGGTCATCAGCGGCGGTTCGGCGGTCGATGGGACGGTCATCAGCGGCGGCAGCCAGATTCTTCGAAACCTCGGTAGCGCCATTCGCATGATCCTCGGCCTCAGCGGACGTCAATACATCAGCAACGGCGGCGTGGCGACGGACACGACCATCTCCAGCGGCGGCACGCAGCATATCTCCGACGGCGGCCAGGCCACGAGCACGACCATCCACGACAACGCCAGGCAATTCGTCTCCGGCGGCGGTTTGGCCACGAGCACGACCGTTGACGGCAATGCCGTCGCCGCGGGCAGCCAGGTCGTCCTCACCAGCGGCTCGGCGACCGATACGACCCTGAATAACCGTGGAACCCAAATCGTCTCTTCCGGCGGTTCGGTGGCGCGCACCACCATCAACTCGGGCGGGCGGCAATACGTCAGCGGCGGCCAGGCGACGAGCACGACCGTCTACGGCTACCAGTCGGCCGTCTCAAAAGGCGTGCTGACGGACACGATCATCTACACCGGCGGCACGCAAGACGTGAACGACGCCTCGGCCGACCGCACGACCCTCAGCGGCGGCACGCAATTTGTCCACAATGGCGGCACGGCGACGAGCACGACCATCCACGGCGGGGTTCAACACATTTCCTCCGGATTTGGCGACTCCGCCGCCGGTTCGGCGTCGGGCACGGTCATCTATGGTGGAAATCAATCCGTCCACTCCTCCGGCGCGGCGTCGGACACGATCCTCAACGGCGGATACCAGAACGTCGACTACGAAGCCACGGTCGATAACACGCTCATCAACGGCGGATACCAGGTCATTCGAGGATCGGCCACGGGCACGACCATCAGCGGCGGATACCAAATCGTCTATGGCAGCGAAGGGCCCATCCGCATCGGTCAGGCCACGGAAACGGTCGTCCACAGCGGCGGAACCCAGGTCGTTGCCACACTCGGTCAGGCCACAAGCACAACCGTCAGCTCCGGCGGGTCGCAGGTGGTCCGCGACGGCGGCGTGGCGATGGAGATTGACCAGAAGGTTGGCGGCAACATCTACGTCATTGTCGACGGCGCCGACATGGACACCGTGGCCGATGGAATCAACGCTTCCGGCGTCCATTTCTGGATGTCCGAAGGCGTGGCCTCGAATTTCATCCTGTACGACAACGGTTCGCAAGGGGTCAGAAACGGCGGTCTGGCGAATGACACGATCATCAATGGCGGAGGGCAGCACATCTCCAACGCCGGCCTGGCGACGAACACGATCATGACCGGCGGATCGCAGGTGGTCTCCAACGGCGGCCAGACGATCAGCACAGTCGTCAACGGCGGCGTACAAATGATCTCCAGCGGCGGCCTGGCGACGAGCACGGTCGTCAACAACGGCGGCAGGCTGTCCGCCTACCTCAACGGCACGGTCGAGGACGTCACGATCAACCGCGGCGGGTCGATGAACGTGGACGGCTCCCTTATGGACGGGGCCCATAACATGCTCCACGAAGGCGGGATTCTGACCGGCACCACGGTCGAACTGCTTACCGGCGCGAATCTGACGATTGAACGCGAGACCGACGGCACGCAGAGCAACGCGTTTACGGGCGACGGCAGCCTGACCAAGACCGGAGCGGGCGTTCTGACATTGACGGGCGTGAATACCTATACTGGCGGCACGACGGTCGCCGCGGGCACGCTCAAGGGCGACACGATCGGCGTGCAGGGCGACATTCTCAACAACGCCGACGTGATCTTCGATCAGCCGGTCAACGGCACCTACTCCGGCCAGATGAGCGGCACCGGCAACCTGACCAAGACCGAATCGGGCTGGCTGGAGATGGTGAACGCGAACACCTTCGGCGGCGATTTGCGGATTCTCAAGGGCGGCATCGTTCTGGGCGGAGGCGGCACCCTCACGGGCGCCCGAAGCCTGTACCTCGCGCCGGGCACCACGTTGGACTATTCCGCGGCGGCCGCCCACGCCACCCTCGGCACCTCGCCCATGGCCCTCAAGAACGTGACCGTCGCCGGCCTGGGCACGATGATCGTCCCCGGCCAGGGCGCGGGTGGCGGAGCGAACTTCAACAACGGCGACATGTACTTCCTCATCCCATGGACGGCCCGCAACGGCGACATCTTCCTGACCGTGAACGGCGATGCCGACCTGCGCGACGTCAACGTCCACCTGGAGATGATGAACTCACGCTCAGGCCGCTCACTCATCAGCGTCGGCGAGAAGTTGATCCTGGTCGATGTCACCGGCGACATGCAAAGCAACATGGCCTCCCACGAAGTGCAGGTCACCAACGGCGACAAGTACATCATGGAGACCAACGCCGATCAACTATACCTCACCTTGGTGGAAGCCAACCCCAACAACCCAGAATATCCGCGGTTGGGCGCGTACGCCCTGACCCGCATCGCGCAGGTGGCGTTCCTCGACCAGGGGTACGACCTGCTGCTGCACCAGGGAATGAAAACGGCCCAGGCGGCCACGGCCGGACCGGGCATCAAGATCGCCAGTTTCGGCGGTATCGGCGGCGGCTGGTCGCGGTACAAGACCGGGTCGCACGTGGAGGTCTCAGGCCCGCAACTGGTGCTGGGCGTGGCGGTCGGCACCGATGTGTACGGCAGCAACAATGCCGACGCACCGATTGGCCGGGCGACGGGCGGTGTGTTCTTCGAGAGCGGCTGGGGGGGTCATAATACGTTCGAAAACTTCCGCCAGTTCGCGTCGGTCAAGGGCAGCGGCGACATAAGCTATTACGGTGGCGGCTTGCTGGGCCGCTACGACGTGAAACAAGGCCCGCTCGCCGGGCTGTACGCCGAAGCGTCAGGCCGCGTCGGTTGGTCCTCGCTGGATTTCCACACCAGCAATATCTCGTACAACGGCTGGAACGCCCGCTTCAACACCTCCGCGGTGTACTACGGAGCCCACGGCGGAGTCGGCTATCTCTGGAGTGTGCCGGGCACCAACGGCAAGGGCACGCTGGACGCGTCGGCCAAAATGCTCTGGACGCACCTGGAAAACGACACCGTGACCGTGTACCGCGACCGCGTGCATTTCTACGACGCCGATTCACTACGGCTGCGACTGGGCGGGCGTTTCACGTACGCGGCCACGGAGACCATCAGCCCGTACGTCGGCGCGTATTGGGAGCAGCAGTTCGACGGCACACAGCGGATGACGGTCAACGGCAACCGTACGGCGAGCCCGACCCTCCATGGCCACACCGGCATCGGCGAACTCGGCGTGACAATTACGCCGTCGAAGACCCTCCCGATCTCCATTGACCTGGGCCTCCAAGGCTACGCCGGCCGCCGCGAAGGCGGAACGGCCTCCATACAGGTTCGAGTGGATTTCTGACCGGTCCCAATGGATGACCACGCGAAGACGATGAGTTGTTTTTTGACGCGAAAGAAGAAACCCGAACGAAATTCGGGTTTCTTCTTTCTTTCGTAGAGACTGTTTCAGGGCATACGGTGAGCGGTTCGGCGGCAGATTCGCAAGTGTTGCATCTGTTAGCGTCTGCGAAAATGTCACAAGGTTTTTCGACCACGTATCGACTGTTGCCGTCGGTTACGTCCAGCAACGTTGCGCCGCTTCCGCCGGACGTGATCTCCGCCGCCCGCGTGATGCGATGAAACACGCGTTGGCTGGTTATATCGTTTAATAAACAATCAAAACGATTCATCGCTCACACCTTTTCAGCGGTTTTCCCTGTTACGCTATCCCGTCCAATGGGTTTGACGGCCCGGGTGGCCCAGTAGGCGGGGATGCCGTCAGCAATGGCGTCGGGGTCGTTGTGGGTGTCTTCGTATACATCCGTGAGAACGAAGCCGGCTTTCAGTTGTCCGCCGATTTGGTCCTCCAGCGTGTGGCTGAACTGGAAGCCGTCCGGGCTGGCGGCGATTTGGTTGCATTGTTCTTCCGGCAGTTTTAGCGGGTTGTATGGCAGTTTGCCTGTGATCACCATCGGCCGGGCGGTCACGTCCTCGACGATGAAGTTGAAACCATTGTCCAGGCCGGACAGCAGAACGCCGCCGGCCTTCAGGACGCGGAAACATTCGCGCCAGACGTGGTGAACGTCCTCAATGTATACATTGGAAACCGGGTGAAAAATCATGTCAAAACGGTTGTCGCCAAACGGCAGCCGTTGGGTCATGTCGGCATGTACAATGTCGATCGCATAACCTTCGCGCCGGGCGACCATGCGTTCGCTTTCGAGTTGCCTGGCGGAATAATCCAGCACGGTGCAATCGGCACCGACAGCGGCGAGGACAGGCATCTGCTGTCCGCCGCCGCTGGCCAGGCCCAGCAGTTTCACACCGTCAAGGCGGCCGTTTTTCATCAACGGCAAAAACCACGCCTTTGGCACCGGCTTGCATGACGTAAGAATAACGTCCCACACACCACGCCGGGCCTGTTCGAACACGTCGTGCGAAATCGGAACGGTATAGCAACAACCGTTTTCCGCACGGGCGTCCCACGCGTCCGAGTTGATTTTTGTGTAGTCCATTATTCTATTCATCACAAGGTTCTACAGTCTCACGCTAAATAAATACCCGAACCGAAACGCCCCGCTCCCCGAGAAGAATCCCTCTGGGTAAACCTCGGCCGTCCAATATGCCTCCGGGTAGGGAATGCACACGCCGTCGCCTAAAATCTGGTCGCGCGTAAATTCATACGCCGCCCCGAAAACGTCCCCGTCAAAATTTGGGCTGGAATATACAGCATATGCAGCGTGTTCGGTCGGCACGTCGTAGTAATCATATCCTTCCGGTACGAGTGTGCCAGCCTTGAAGAAATACCCCATCATATTGCACTGGTTAACATTGACGTCGCCGCCGTGGTGATGCTCCAGGTGGCAGATCGCGGTGATCGCCGTCCCGTACTCGGGCAGCAAGGGGATCAGTTTCGGCAGGGACTCATGCGGGCGGCTTAAATGAATGTCTGGATGTTTGGAAAATTCCAGCCCGATAAACCGCACCTTGCCGATGGCGGTGTACTCAAAACTGTCGCGGTTAATTTTCAGGCCGTGCTTTTTCACTACTTCGGGCATAAATAGCGTCCATTGAACCGAATTGTCGCACTCCTTCAAATACTGCACGTATTGGGCCACCTTTTCGCGCATCGAACGGTCCCGCAGTACGGAAAAATCCGTGATGGCCGGGTCGACGCACGTATTCAGATATAAATCGCTGTGCTGGGCGCCCGGCATCGATTTGCTGATGCGTTCAATCGCGGCGAATACGGGTTTGTTCACTACGCCCGGAAATTGCGCATCCAGTTTTTTCAGATACGAATGGAGACTGTTTCGATAATAGTTGAGCAGCAGCAATCCGCACTGCTTCAAATATTGTTCATGATTGCCCAAGGTTTTCCACTGCCCGTCATCGAGCAGCCACTCACACATCGCGTCAGACGCGGCCAGGTTCGTCGGAATCACCTGCCCCAGCGCCGTCACGGATGCTTTTCCGCGAAGTCTCGCCGCCCAGTCAACCACGCGGTCATACGCGGCCTTGCCGGTCAGCCGCTTGCCGGTTTTCGCGCCCACGACGAGAATGCCGCGGCAGAGATCGTGCCAGTCCTTTGTATAGTAATATTCTGTTGTGTCAAAATCGTTCGGCGTGCCTTTTGGCGGCCAATACGCCCGCAGATACAGGCCGCCGTCATCGTCATAACCGGCGATCAGGCACGTAAAATTCAGTTCGGTGAACCCAAAGCCGATCACGGGCCTCCCGCCGTCAATCGACTGCCTGATTTGCTCGAAGTAGAATTCCGCAGAGTGAACGCGCCCACGATCACCTCCAGCGGTGGCAATGTTCATATCGCCATCGGCCGGCCTGATTTCCTCGGAATAGTATTCGCTCTCATACCCCAATGCCTCAAACGTTCGCATGGGAATTTCGGGGATGATACTGACTTCGTCGCAGCAGGAATTAACCCGCCACGGAAAACACAACCCCACGCCGGACAACGCGAACAATTCGTCCGACTCCACCGGGTCGCCAAGAACCTCCATCAGCCGCATGACGGCCCCGATATAACACACCGGCGACGGATTGCCGTATGACATCGCAGGAATACCATGCAGGATTTTTCCCATGTGTACACTCCTTATATATTATGCCTGCCATTGTTGTTTTCCGGCGATGGCTCGGTCGAGGTAGCGGAGGGCGAGGCGGTCGAGGCGTTGGGCGTCGGCGAGGATGGCCCATGGCGTCCAGGGCGGCGGCGAGACACGACGGAAACGGAAAATCCTCAGGCCCTTGATCGTCGCCACGATAAAACCCAACACGCCGCACGTTCAAAACGTTTCGAATGGACATATGTGTGTTCCTGTTGTCGCCTGCGACGCCCATCTGTAGCACGGCCGCCCGTAACGGCAGGCCGCACTGTAACAGACACGCCACGATTTGTACATGGCCTAACTTGACAGAGAGAACCCAGGGCAATGGTGTTATGCGACACTTTCCCCGCGTCGGCGGGTTGGCGCTGTTGCGGCGAGGCCGTCGGTAAGGCACGGTTTTTTACCACAAGGCACGGAGAACCACAGAGAGGGTGTTGGAAATGAAAAGATGTTTCGATTTCCAACATTCTCTCTGTTATGGTAAAGAGAGACGCACCCATGAAAAGGAGATTCGTTATGCTCCAATGTTGTGAAATACCGGGCCGTCCTCCGCGCGGTTTTACGCTGATCGAACTGCTGGTGGTCATCGCGATCATCGCGATCCTGGTGAGTATTCTGATGCCCTCGCTGACCAAGGCCAAACAGTTGGCCGGTGATGCCCGGTGCGCCGTCACCATGCGCGGGGCCCTGATGGTTTTTCACATCTATAACTCCGACTGGTCGGGAGGCCTGACCAACTACTACCTCGACTGTCCGTGGTTCGGCAAGGGCTATCCCGGCGTCGATTTTGATGCCGGCACGTACAGCGACGATCATCGCCGGTATCCGGGCGACGAGGGGCACATGATGGCCGAGGGGCGGTCCCAGCGCCCGATCTGGCGGGAAACGCTCAAAAACGGCGGTTACTCCAACGGCGAAGCCATGGGCTGCACGGCCACCGATTACACCAACCGTCAGTTCTACTCCTCCTACAACACCGGGTATTACGGGATGGTGATGGACGCCGACGACGTCGCCAACATGAAAAAGGCCCCCTGTTTCATCTGGTACGGGCCCGGCATTTTTTTGACGGGCGATGTCGCCACCTATTCCGGCGGAAACATTTTCAGTCCGAGGTGGATCGACAACCGAACCCCCGCCAGCCGAAACCGGCTGGCGTCACCGTGGGACGCGGTCGGCCCGGTCATCACCTGCCCGCAGGTGACCGCGTATTACGGCCCCGAGGGCGCCCTGCACGAAACGACCCATCGGCCGTCCTGGCGGGCGTGGCGGGCCGGCGACCTGTTCAATCTGCCCGTGGCCGCCAACACCGGATTTACCGACGGCCATGTGAAATTCTTCAGCCGCCAGTCGCGGATAGACGGTAGCGGCAATCGCTCGGACAATTCCTATGATCCGATGGGCCTGTAGGGCGGACAGGAAAACCCATGACACACCACGCACTGATTGTCGAAAGCGACCACGCAATCGTTGACCACATCGCTGAGGCGATGGACTCGCTGGAGCACGAGTAACATCTTGCACACAGCCAGACGGAGGCCCTGAAGCGGATGGCGAGTAAGGACTACTCGTACATCCTGCTGGCTATCCAAATCCCGGCCCGAACGCAGAGCGGCGTCGCCCGCGTTCAGAACACGGAAAATCTGCTGGAAAAAATGAGCAGCAGCGGCAAGCCCGTCCCGCCGATCATCATCGTCAGCGATTATTTCGTCGAGTGCGACCTGGAGAAAATGGTCGATGTGATGCGTATGTCGTACTGGCGGATCATGAACCGCCACCACGAGCGCAAGTACGACACGGCGGAGAACATCATGCGGATCGCGATGATGAAAAACATGCTCCGCTACCTGTCGCGGCCCGCGACAACCGAAAAAGCGGCAGCATGATTAATTTGTCAACAGGCTCTAAGGAAAACAGCAAAAACCACTCACTACACGAGACAGGACTCGAACCTGTAACCTGCGGTTCCGAAGATAGTTACAATCAAGACAACATCGTTCACCAAACACCACAAGATGTCCATAATAACGGTATTTTCGACAACTTGTCAACCCTCCATCACGAAAAGCTTGCCCTCAAGCTTGCCGCCTTGGCCGAGCGATCACTCCAAACAAACGCCGCAAAAACTGAGCCAACAAATGCCAACCTCTTGACGCTGTTGAAAACCTGGGACAACCTGCCAGAAGCAGTCAAAACCAGTATTGCCTCAATCGCCAAGGCGACCGTCACCACTACCACGCCATGAATTACACCGCGTGCCGCCCTTATGCCCTCAACAAGCATCCATCACGAGCACCCGTACCAACTCATCAAGGCACCTACAATCCTGACAATCGCGTCGCCCCTTCGGTGGCCGTTCCTGTCGCAGAATCTCCACCGCCTTCACCAGCAGTGGCGGGACCAACTCATTGGGCCGCAACTCCAGGGGCAGTAACCTGGGGGCAAAGGGCATGACAAAACTCCTTTCGCCAACGATTTTCGCGAGGTCTTCTTCGCCCAGGACCGTCAGCGGTTCGTAGTACACCAGCCCAAGCCCTGTCACCGGGGTAAACCCGTAGCGATTGCCGATGTAGGCGTACACGTTCAATTGCACGTCGTACATGGGCAGGAGTTGATCCTGATGGCCAGTGAATTTGGCGGTCTTGTAGTCCACGATGAAAAACGAGCCATCAGCCCGCCGTATGATTTCATCGGGCACGCCCGTGAGACGAACGCCAGTTACTTCATCAACCACGAAAAACTTCGAGTGATGGGGCGTCGGCACAGGCCGCTCCAGGTCACCGAATTCCGCGAACCAATCCGGCAACCGGTCCCTGTGCTCCCAGAACACGTTCGTCACCTTCTTGGAGTAGCTGTCGATGCTGGCAAAAATGCCGGGGAAAATCTGGAACGGCAGCTTGAGGTGCGATTTCAGCCAGAAGCACCTTGGACAAAAGGTCGGCATCGCCAGTTGCCCAAGGTTCTTCGCGGAGATTCGCATGGCTGAGGTAGGTGCCATCTCAGCGTTCCACCGTCCGGGTGCCGACGTGCCTCAGCGGGTTTCCACAGATGGGACACTGACGGCCATACGGACTGCCTTCCGCACGCTCTTCGACATGACGGCAGTTGTAGTTCGAACAGACGTAGGTTTGGATGGTGGTCCTGCTCATCGGTCGTTCCTTTCGTGAAGTCTTACCTTGTTGATGGTTTACTCAACGCTCTCACACCATTGAATGTGCTGCATGGTCGAACAGGAGATTCGACACACAGGCACGACGGCATGGAACCGTCCAACCAAAATCCGCACAGAAAAAAAGAGGAGTTCCCGCGTTTTTCATGGAAATTTAACGTTGGCAAAACTAATCACGAGGAGTAACGCCATGAGAACATACGAGTACCTGAACAATCCTGTTATTGCGAAAGGCTTCTACAACGTCAAATGTACGGATGTTGACGTATTGGGCGAGCCAGATCAGCCGACCATCATCGTCCAGCTACGGATTGTTCCGTATGAACCCTACGGCGAGGCACAAGAGCAAGTCCTGCATGTCACACTTCGCAGCAGCCCCAACGCCAGGCCGATGCATGATCTTTTTCGTCAGATGTTCCGCATCCAGCGATGCCCTACGGAAGCAATTGGGCGATTCGGCTGCGTTTTTGTGGATACAAGCGAGTACCAGGGCGCGTTGTATTCCGCCGTTCACATCACGAAACAAAGCGACATCTCCAAGCGACATGCGATGGCGTTGGAAAAGGCGGATCGAAACGGCGAAATCTCGTGGTCAGCAACGCCATGCAATCGTTGATCTGAGTTCGGATGATCATGGAAAATGTATTCCCAGGATTCGCATGTGAACAGATTCAGGGTGATATGCGACGGATGACAATATTTTTCGATAGTGTGGCCCTGATGTGACGATGATTTTCTTGGAATTCAATACCCGTCAGTTCAGCCAATGCACACATAAGTGTCGATATCCAAACGATCAATCACCTGTGTCACTATCCAATATGCGATGCTCTTGGAACCATCCGAAGGCGACACGCGACGAGCAAGTACGGATTCTCGCCTACACGGTCCCACCCAAGTATTTTAGGTGTCTGTGCTTGAAGTTGCCAATGTTTGTTATCCCACGGTCTAGGTTTCCTCCAACGGTCGAACAAATCCGCTTCACTTGCCAACAGCGAATTTTGCACCGGAAGTCTATCATTATTTGTCCGTGCAATATCGTGTCGTAGGCCTAGACTGTTCGCACGCAGTCCTCCTCGGACGCCTGTGGGCCGATTCAAATCCACCCACGGAACTCGATTCTCATTCGGATCAAGCCAGTCGCCATGAGCCGCTTCGAATTCCTGCCACTCAGCGTATCGCTTAAGCAGGCCCCGCCATGACGAACTACTTTGCCATTGCGGTGGACATAATCCCAATGTTTCCAATCCTACATAATAGTAGCCGCCGCCATGATACACTATCGTATCTCCGCACCGATAACTTCTGTCTCTAGATATCTCCTTAGGGACAACAAGGGAATTCGGAACAAGCCGCCATTTTGCTGGCTGTTTCTTTATTGGATTGTGGCAGAACCGGAATAATGCGATGAGCCAGGGATTCTCCCTGCACGCTCCCGTAGCAGTGATTCGCCATATAAGAGTTCGTATATTTACACGAAAATGCTTACACAGCGTTCCCACCGCCTCCACCGGATGCGATGCACATAACTTCTCGCATTCATCTATAATACATTGGGACGGCATCAGAAATATTGAGGCGCACAACTCACATAACTTCTCCAGTGAACTGCCCCCATCCGATAGCTGTTCGTCTCCAACAATCGCGTCCAGTTCATTCTTGTGGTCCCAATATAACAAGTGAGCAAGCTCGTGAGCAAGAGTATACTGTTCACGGTAGTACCAAGTTGCTTGATAATGCTTCAATGATGAGTTATTTCGTCCAGCAGTCATATGTGACGGATGTCGAAATACCTGCACAATCGATTGCCCAGCCCGCTTAACGATATGCCCTCCTTGCCGTCGTACATCCGGTAAATACTCTACTCCGGCAACTCCCGGATAGGCTTCAATCACTCTACGTGGATTTATATCGTTGGCATCATAACCATGTAATTCCATAATCAGGCGTGAAAAAATATCGTGTAACCGCACAAGCACACTCGGGTCTCGCATCGCGTTCATCAGTTCACCTGTATCCTATTGCGGTCGTTCACGACGAGGCATTTCTGTCTAGATTTCTGCGTAATTCTTCTGCCGACATATTGAATAGATGCAGCCATTCCGCCGGATTGTCAAGTGATCTAGCGGCGACTCGTCCAACAGCGCGATTGAACAATTCCTCGACAGTCAGATTTTTCCCCTTGTCATTGAGCACTTTAAGAACATTACGGACACTGTTAAGGTCTATTGCTGCATTAGACCATTTAGTATTGAGGGAAACGTTCATTTCCTCTAAGCTGCGCCTGTTTGCCTCCAGCAACCTTCGTGGAGCCGGCACTTTTTGCAATACTGACGATAATGACGGGAAGAGCTCCCATAGATCAGCATCAGCATGATCAACCATATAAGACTCGGTCCCTTTCACACGCTGGACACCTAAGTCGTTGAGCACGGATTTGAAAGCGTCCATCGCCCTTTCTGGTTTAGAGGGATGCTCAAACACCTCTATCATTAAGGGAATATCAGGTTTCAGTCCATCAGTTTCTTCTTTCTTTATGTCAGGTAGTAAATAGTATTTTTTGGCAAGGGAATGTTCGTGCACAGAAGGAATGGGGCCCGTCAAATATGATGCTGGGGCACCGTCGGCCATCATGGGATGAGGCATCAGGAAACGCCTTCTGAATGTCATAAAGAACACTCCATTTACCGCCGCTTGGTCCAAGATTCGTCGATATGCCAGTCGTCCAAGTAGTTTGGGGAAGGCAGGACCTTGAATGATAAATCTGTGCGACTTGTTTCCCTTGTTCTCGTCTAGGGCATGATTAATCACACCCATGATCAAATCTGCAAGAAGCCGTTCGAAATGCTGATCAATCAGTTTCACTTGCTCAAGCCATTCTTCCTCAGATCGCGACAGAGCGGATTGGCTTTCCGGGTAGTGCCCACGAAGCCCTGAGATTCCCAATGTCGCCGATGCGCCTGGAGGCGGTGGTGCCACGGACCTTGAGTAGCTTTCCCATTGAACAGGCCATGAGTAAACATCTTGGTTTCTCATTATCGGTAACGAATGAGACTGTGGTTTTGCGTCCTGGAAGTCCACTAGACATAGACTTCCTTTTGTGGGCTGCAGATACCACGAATATGCGATCCAGTGGGTCGTGATGTCAGATTCCATATCACTCCTCCTCTAGAAGAATATCTCGGTCCTTACACGCCTTGCGGAAACAATCTATGACTGCAGCGCGCCCTTTTTCCTGTCCTGTCGGATCAATTAGCAAAACACGTAACTTATACGCATATGGAATGCTTTGTCTAAAATCGACCCTATACAGGGGTACTGCCGCTGTTGACGTAACTGACCAACTTAGCGGATCACCGTCTGGCACCCAATATTGTTCACAAATATATGGTTTTCCGTCGGCGCTATGCATCGTACGAGATCGTGGATATCCTCGTACCCTGATTGGACCAATGATGTCTACGAGTACACGGCCAGGATGCTCAGCTGATAGTTGCCGTCCAATCTCAGATAATTTAGCTTTTTTTTGGTCAAGCCAGTCTTCTGCGTCATGGACACTACCATGATCCAGAGGACCTGGAGGTCGCAGCACGTAAGGGCCAGCAATGCAATGCTTCCGAAATACCCGGTCCAGCCATCTGCCATTGGCGTAGTCCAGTCGCGTGCTAGGTTCGTCAGCTTTTGTTGAGTTGTGCGGCGAATATTCCGGGTCAAGCAATAGGGCACATAGGTCCGCCAGTTCCTTGTACTGCCCTACAGAATGAGTACAGTCGTCTTTTTGACTTCTCTCCAGAGCCCAGAGGCCAATCTCGCCAAGTATGCCGAGTTCCGGCGGTACATTCTGAGCGGTTCCACGGTATTTGATCAGGAATCCTTCAAGTGGATGCCTTTCCTGATCCGATAGCCTTTGCCCTTGCCTATCAGGTTCAGATGGCTCCATGGCTTCCGTTTGCGCCTTGGATACAAGCGCAGTAGTACGCGGAAAATGTCCCTTCGTCATGTACAACAGGTCGGCTAGGCAATAAGCAATTTTCACGACCCCAAGGTCTTCCTGTGGAAGACTACGATCACCCGCAGCCTGCTGTTTACTTTTGGAAAACAATGATAAAAACTGTTGAATGGCATGGAGATGTAACTGTGGCTGATCGGGAACTCCGGGTTCGATGATTTTCTCGATGAACGCTTTATTTCTCAAAAGTGAACCAATTGTAATTGCCGCTAATGGTTTCTTGGAAGGGAGTCGTCGTCTAATGTGCTCACATACAGCTTTGGAAATTGCATCTGAAATTTTGAGCGTAAAGTACGTGCAAAGTACGTGCCGAACCATTCGCTCCATCACTCTGGCCTTGGGAGAAAAATAGACCGTGTCGTATAAATAACATCGTTCGCTGAGAAGTTTGAAGGCCGCTACGGCAGATGGGCCATTGAGAAATATCTGCCCTTGGGGCGACATTGTCTGGGCGCTCAAAAAGTCTCCCAGCCACCCATAGCGGGCTCCTTGACGACCTGACATGCCCAGCCACCATTGGTCACGGAACAAATAGTCAATCTTATCGGCATCGAACGGGCTGTTAAGTATGGCATCGACCCAGTGGATTCCGCTGGCACCCTGTATTAATCGACAAACCCAGTCGCAGTCGATGTGCTTACCACACGCGGCTTCAATCACATGCCGAGCTCGAACGACAGATAGTTGTTCATGGCTATAAGGGGTTCTGCCATCCAACGACCAATGCAATTCATTAAATACCTCCTCGATCAGATGAGAGAAAGGCGCATGACCAATGTCATGCATTAAGGCTGCCAATAATAGGTGGACGCGCAAGCGAGTCCAAGGAATATTAAAATCAGGTGTCGAAGTTGATATTTTGGAGTCCTCGGACATGTCCAAGGTGGCTTCAGTATCGACTGCAGCTACAGTCGTCCGCACCGATGCTTTCGCCCCTTTGAGAAGATCGGAACGGCATTTTTTGAGACAAGCCGCCCATAGATCAGCGACTCGCATTACACCTATAGAATGGTTAAGCCTATTGTGTTCGATTGGATCACGGCCACTTGTGCCATCGGAGCCTGTATCAGGATACGGATTCCACCAGTAATCTTTGAGTGCTAATTGTGATATACGCTGAAGATCGCACCCGAGCGCATTTTCTGTTACGATGGTCTTGTACGCGTCGTATACAATTTCTGGAAAATTTTTCTGCAACACTCGCGATTTCGTTTTTCCGCCCGAAAGCACATGCACGGGGGTGTTACCTGAAGAACGTCGTATCCACAGCCCATCTGGGGCGATCTCACGGCTATTCACTGATACTTTCGCATTAGAGCTACTGTCCATAGCTAACTGGACTAGTTCCGTCGTTTTTCTACATGCTCCTCGCAATATTTCGCTAAGACGGCTAGAGGCATCGCTGTATTCTATTGGTTTAAAGCGACTGCCGAGAATCCGTTGACCCTCATGACGAACCGCTTCCTGGGTGATGAAGGGGGATTCTGAACCCAATTCAGATGGCTTGGTTAGATGAAACCATTTACATCCTAGCTTGTCCGCAAAACTTGCGAGATGCCCAACAACCTCGCGATCAGAATTCCCTGAAAACCCTATTGTCATGATAGTGGATATACGCGATCCGATGGTTTGCCATACACGCGCCATAACAGCGGCGATCTCGGCTTCTTTGATTTCAAGGCCTGGAAATGATATTGAAAGTGTGCGTTGTCCTCCGCATTCTGGACATCGCAATATCGCATCTACTACCTCTTCCAAATGACGGTTTAACTCTTTGAATACCTCATGCGATTTAAGAGCTTCATTAACGGTAGGCCGACGTTCAGATGTTATCTGCGCCTCTAACGTATTCAAGATTTCATGGTTATCTTGAAGCCAACTGCCTGGCTGTGCGAGAGGCGTGAGGATTGAGTTTAGCGACTCGTAGACAGAGACCTTCTTATTTCCCATCGAACACAGTGGGTTCTCACAGAGAGCATGATAGACATCCCCACGGAGGGTGATAATCCATGGAATGGTATTTCCTACAGCATCTTCATCAACGCCATGCTGCGGAATGAGCTTGATTCGATCCTGTTCGTCGATAACGAGACATTGCTTACGCGATTTGGCCTTAGCGAAGGGGCCTGATTTGCCACCTTTAACATATTCAGGAATAGCCCCATCGAAATTTGTGGTAAGAACAAAGGCCCGTGGAGCCAACCACCGTCGCCCCAATAGCAATATCCTTAAGCTATTATATATCGCATGTGCATTCGTTGTAGAATTCGAAATGCCCTTGTGAAAACAAAGAAGGAACCTGCCAACCCAGTCGAAAAGGAACTGGTGACAAAATTCGTTCCAAATCTTTCCGTCATGCAGTCTTCGCAGATCGCCAAAGTATTGTGCTTGGTATGGTCGTGCAACAGGGGAAACCTTGGGCGGACGAGTGCCTTGATATTTCTGCTTAATTTTTTTGACAAACAAACAAATAGCCTTGCGGGCATGTACATATTCATCGATCCGTATGGGCGAACCGCCTGTTCCGAAAATCATCAAAGGAGCTCGGCCATGAGCCCATCCTTCGGAAAGTTCCTTGATAAGGTCTTCCCCCGGCGTGAGGGCCCTCGGCACTGGAGGCGTGGCCGTACCAGGTTTCCGAGTATTAGCGACTTCATTTTCTTGTCCATAATCTGGCATCGCACTCTCCGCATCAAATGGAACCCATGTAAATTAGCCTCAAAACCATCTTTTCGTCAAGGATTTCTTTGGAGAGAAATAGAAATGTGCCTGTTTTGTTCTTTTTTTATGACTTGGATGGAAAAATTTCAGGTTTACGAGTGAAAATTCATCTCACACAGGTGCGGAATGAAGCCGGATGGAGCGAAGTCAGGGCCGCTCGTACCCTCGGCGTTGGGTTGGCTCTAACGTACATCTGAGCCTGTGAAATGGATCGTCAGAACCTCGCAGAATGCTTCGGTCGATCCGGGCCTATACGCAGTTGTTTACATAAAACAGTGGGGAGTTAGTCCATCCTGAGGTTTGCCAGACCATAATTTTGCGTGTTTGATGCCCTGGTAAAACTTACGATGATTGGCTCATCTATCGAACAAAAAACCTCTGATTTAGCCGCAACGCCATCCTTGCGCCCGGTTGGGTTCCCTCTTATCGGTTGGAGTCCCATAGAATAAAAACCCCCCAGGGGGCGGGGGTGCCCCTATGTCGAATGAAAATGTGTATTTCCTCCTTGCTTGTAACGCATCTCTGTATGGTCCACCTCACTGTGCAACAGGAGATTTTGTGAATCTGGCAACATCCTGTTTCTGCCATCGTGCCATCCATCTCCTACTCCTGATGTATTCCTGGTCCTTCGTTGCTTGAGCACAAACGAAGGAGTCGAAGAATGTTGGCAGCAGAACTTAATCGAAGTCGTAAGCTGGGTGTCGAGTATGAGATGACCTTCCCGCTGGTGGGCAGTGGCAATGGGCGGGATGTGCAGCAGGCGTTGGCGCGGGTGTTGACGGCCAATGGGTTGCGCGCTGTGGCTCGTGGGTATTCACATGAACCGTTGCCTGCCGAAGCGGATTTGGCTGTCGAGTATGATACCTCCGTGCAGGGCGAAAGTCGTTACGATGGAATCACATGGCATCCCGTTGAACTGAAGACTCGCATCATCACCTATACCGAGTGGGAGGCGATGATCCCCAAGGCCCTCGAAATCTGTGCCTACATGGGCGGGCGGGTCAATCGAAGCTGTGGCCATCATGTCCATGTGGCGCTGGATGAAGTTCACCAGCGTAGCCAAGGCCCGAAGGTCATTCGCTCACTGTACAACCTGATGCATCGCTTTGAGCCGGTTGTATATGGTCTTGTCGCTTATAGTCGTCGTTCCACTTTTGGCTATTCATCGCCTTTGCCGAATCAGCCCCGCATTTTTCACGGTTGTAGCGGCATTCGCTCGTTTCGAAAAATCCTGTCGGGTTTCGAGCGTCGATTTGGCTTGAATCTTACGCACGTCCTGGAGGAAAAACCACACGTTGAATTTCGATATCACCAAGGGACGCTGGACATTGAAAAAGCAAGGCACTGGCTTCGATTTTGTCTGCAAATTACACAACATGCCGTCACACGCAACTGCGCGGCGGCAGATAAACAGACGCTCAGTGACCGCAAAGGCTTTGACGCTCTACGTTACACCATCGGGCTGAAAAGCAACGCGGGAATCTACTCCAAGGTCAGCGACGAACTGAAGGAAACCAGCCGCTACCTCCTGAAGCGATGGAACGCTTTCAATATCCCGCCACAAATTTCTGGCAACGGTCAGAGCGACAACGAAAGCGAAGGGCAGTAACATGTGCGGCATTCTCGGATTCACAGGACAGCCCAAAGAAGGTCAGTGGGCAGAAACGTATTGCCTGCTCGAAGTGTTGTTCCTTGCCAGTCAACAGCGTGGCTGGGATGCAACTGGCCTTGTCGCCCGTACGGAGTCGTTCAAACGTCAGCAGGCGGGCGAGATCGTGATGGACAAAATGCCGCTGGCTGCCCAGCAATTCGTAGATCACAACGTCACATGGCGAAGTCTGCGGCATCGACGTTGCACGACCGTCCTTGGGCACGTTCGACTGGCAACACATGGTTCACCTGTAGACAACCGACATAATCATCCCCTTGTTGGCCATTCGTCGTTGTATCTCGTTCATAACGGCATTTTGACGAATCATCGGGAAACCGCCCATCATCACGGCTTGCGGCTGTCTACAGGTGTGGACAGCGAATTGATCCTCCGATTCGTCGAGACAGCGAAACATCCTGCTATGGGTTTGGATCACGCCTTGCGAAATATCGAAGGATCGATGACGGCAGTGGTGTATGACGGGCATCGTGACACGTTGTACCTGGCGCGGGACGATGGGCGACCGTTGTGGCTTCTGCGACTAACCAATGACTATCGATGGTTTTTCGCCAGCACACGCGAAATCTTGGCCGACGCATTTAATGCGGTCATCGGGAACGATTGGATGAACAAAACGGAACTGCTGATGCCCTTGGCGGCTGGTGGTGTGCATCTCCTGAAAAACTCCGGCCAACTTCTTGGCCTTCCAAACGGCATGAAAGGTTGAAAATGCTTGGAAAACAACGTGATCCTCAAATATAGGGAGCAGATCGAACACCTGATTCTACTCCTGATCCTGACACCAAATAGTGAGTAAGAACGAGTAAATGAAAAAACATACCGGCAACTCGCCAGGTACGGATGGAGTCCGTCAACAGGTTCCAATGCGAGGAAGTGACAGGCTAAACGCTGAGGATTAACTGCTAATCAGCGCGTAATGATAGTT
>Ga0123353_10002667_pt1 | contig 22232 bp, 21 predicted proteins | sample TergutLab28metaG_3_FD_92763 | JGI IMG/M metagenome (GOLD analysis project Ga0123353, IMG submission 92763) | Labiotermes labralis P3 segment gut microbial communities from Petit-Saut dam, French Guiana - Lab288 P3 | ecosystem: Host-associated > Arthropoda: Insects > Digestive system > Gut ... | reverse complement strand
GATCTTGTCCGAGGACTTCGCGGCGGTGCCCAAGCGGTTGTGGTGGGACCGGGAGTCCGCGATCGCCAAGACCGGCCGTCCGACCGACCTGGCGGGCACGTTCGCCGGGGCGGTAGCCACGCGACTGGTGATCGCCCCGCCGCGGGACCCGGAGTTCAAGGGCATGGTCGAGCGGCGCAACCGGTACCTGCAGACCTCGTTCCTGCCGGGTCGGACGTTCTGCTCGCCAGCGGACTTCTGCGACCAGCTGGCCGGGTGGCTCCAGACAGCCAACCTGCGCAAGCCGCGTTCGCTGGGCGGGGCTACTCCCGCCCAGGTCATGGCCGCCGACCGTGCGGCGATGACACCGCTGCCGCCGGTGGCCCCCTCGGTCGGGCTGCATGCGCGGGTACGGCTGCCGCGGGACTACTACGTGCGGGTGGACACCAACGACTACTCGGTCGACCCGCACGTCATCGGCAGGTTCGTCGACGTGCGCGCCGACCTGGCCACCGTGCGCGTGACCTGCGAGGGCCGCCAGGTCGCGTCCCACGCGCGGTCCTGGGCCCTGCGGACCACGATCACCGATCCCGCCCACAAGCAGGCAGCCCGTGAGCTGCGGCGGGCGTACCAGGCCGGCCCGCAGCCGGTGACCAGCAGCAGCGACCAGGTGCCGACCCGCCCGCTGGCCGACTACGACAGGTACTACGGGCCAGGGCCCCGCGACAGCGAGCAGCGACCCAGGCTGGAGGTCGTGCGATGAGCACCAGCACACCAGCACGCGCCAGGCACGAGACCGCCTCGGCCGTCGCGTTCGCCGCCCGGGTCCTGCGCGCCCCGGCCGTGGCCCAGGTCTACGCCCAGCTCGCCGACACCGCCCGCGACGCGGGGTGGACCTACGAGGAGTACCTCGCCGCCGTCCTGGACCGGCAGGTCGTCGCCCGCGAGGCCCGCGGCACCACCAACCGCACCGCCGCCGCTCACTTCCCCGCTGTGAAGACCCTGGAGGACTTCAACCACGACCACGCCCCCAACCTGGACCGCACCTTGCTGGCCCACCTGGCCACCTGCACCTGGATCCCCACCGCAGGCAACGTCGTCCTGCTCGGACCGCCCGGGGTCGGCAAGACCCACCTGGCCGTCGCCCTGGGCCTCAAGGCCGTCCACGCCGGGCACGGCGTGCTGTTCGACACCGCGACCGGGTGGCTGGACCGCCTGGGCGCCGCCCACACCGCCGGGACCCTGGACACCGAGCTCAAGCGTCTGCGCCGCTACCGGCTTCTGGTCGTCGACGAGGTCGGCTACATCCCCCTGGACACCCACGCCGCGAACCTGTTCTTCCAGCTCGTCGCCTCCCGCTACGAGCAAGGCTCGATGATCGTCACCTCGAACCTGTCCTTCAGCAGGTGGGGCGAGACCTTCGGCGACGACGTCATCGCCGCCGCCATGATCGACCGCCTCGTCCACCACGCCGAGGTCATCACCCTCGACGGCGAGTCCTACCGCACCCGCACCCGCCGCGAGCTCCTCGCCACCACCACCTGACAGGAGGCCCCACCAGCACAAACACGCACGAACCATCACGTACTACCACACAACCACCACGCGGGGGGGTCAAGATTCAGACGACGAAAAGGGGTCAAAATTCGACCGGCGTTGACAGGACCCGGGTCGGTGTACACGGTGGCGTTGGTGAGCATGTGCCACACGGCGGTCACGACGGAGTTCTCGACCGCGACCAGGGCCCTGACCGGACCGCGCCGCGAGGTGATCCGCCGGTACTGGGCCGAGAAGTAGGTCTTGGAGGTCTTGGTCGCTGCCAGGGCCACGATCCCCAACGCGCCCCTGAGGTGGGTGTTGCCCGGGCGGGTCCGCGCAGACTTGGCCCTGGGCCCAGACTGGTCACACCCTGGGGCGACCCCGGCCCACGAGGCCAGGTGCTTGGCGGTGGGGAACTGGGACATGTCACCTCCGGTCTCGGCGATGATCACGTCGGCGACCAGGTCTGAGACCCCAGGGATCGTCACCAGCAGGTCGTGGGCGTGCTCGTAGGGCACCATCAACGCGTCGATCTGCCTGGTCAGGTCCACCATGTCCTTGTCCTGGGCGTCGACACGGCCCAGCAGCAACCTGACCTGGTACGCGTGGTGCGCGGTGAAACGCCCGACCAGCGCGTCGGCCAGCTCAGCCCTCTTGGCGCGCATCGGCCTGCGGGCCAGCTCGACGATGTCGTCCACCGCCAGCCCGTCACCCAAGGCTCGCATCATCGCCCGCGCCGAGACCCCAGACAGGTCCGTGGCCACCGAACCCAGCTTGATCCCCGCGTCCTCAAGCACCTTGCCCAGGCGCTGGACCTCTCTGGCACGCTCACGCCCCACCTGGGTGCGCAACCGCGTCAGGTCCCGCAGCTGGCGCACCAGCGGCGGCGGGACGAACGAGCCCTTGACCAGGCCCAGCGAACCCAACTCGGCCAACCACTGGGCGTCGATCACATCACTCTTGCGCCCAGGCATGCCACGCACCTGCCTGGGGTTGGCCAGCAGCACCTCGAACCCGCCGTCCTCCAGCAAGTAGTAGAACTGTTTCCAGTAGTCGCCGGTGGCCTCCATCACCACGCACGTGACCTGCTCACCGACCAACCAGTCACGCAACGCCAGGACCTGGCCGGTCGTGGACCCGAACGTACGCACCTCGAACTGCGCCCGCTTGCGCCCCGACCCTGGCACGCGGACCGCGACCTTCGCGTCCCGCTTGGATATGTCGACCCCAGCGCACCGGGGATGGATGACGTCCACAGCACCTGTCCTCTCTCCGCCCACGGCGGGTAGCGCCGCCCCGGGAGAGGACAGGGAAACAAATCGGAGTCTGTCATACGTGCTCGAAGCAACAATCCACGGTTCCCGTGGCAGTCCTCCACCACCATGCTGGCGTACGGGCTCCAACGGCACCAAGACCCAACGGGGACACCCGAGACGACTTCGCCAGCATCCCACCCAGCCACCGACCCCGACCAGACCAACCAGCAAATCTTCCACACCCACGGAGGGGGCGAAGCCCCCGGGGCCGCTGGTGAGAAAATCTCAGTGTCAGGGCCATCCGGGTCCCGGACGCTTTCCTTTGGGCATCAGGTGTGGCTGGCCGCCTTGCCGCGTGAACGGTTCACTGAGAATGGCCGCCCGCTGCCCTGCTGTCAGTTCTACCGCTTATCGAGACTCGCGCGCAGATCTTTAGGGAAAAACGTGCTGGCGTGGCTGCCAGTGGAGGAGATGCCCTCTCGAGACAAGAGATGGAGGACCACGTGGGCGAGTTGACTCATATGCTTTGGCCACAGCTGTGGGTGGTCACGCGCCGTTGCGCTGCCAGGTCTCTGCCCATATAGCCGGCGACTGGCTCGGAAAGTCAGGCTGGCAGGTGTCCCGCACGGCTGCGGAGGCCGATGCCGTTCCCGCTGGGTTCTGGGACCGGCGTGACGCGCTGAAACCGATGCGGCTGGTCCAGCTCGTCGAAGCCCACATCCCCGTCTGACTGGTACGACCAGGCCACGACCTCGCATGTCGGCGGACGAGGTCAGACTGCTTCACGGTTTTTCCAGGGCGTCGGCGACGGCATCGACCATCTCGGGGGCGAGGGTGCGTGCGAAGGTGGCGGACAGGTGGCTGTGGTCGAAGTAGACGATCACTCCGCCGACGACTGCGTGGCAGGTTTGGGCGTCGCAGAAGAAGTCGGTCAGGTCCAGCACCGAGACCAGGCCGCTCTGGTCGGCTGCGGCGGCGTTGGCGAGCGGGTCGGGCGGCAGCGCTGTGGCGCGCTCGACCGCGCAGGCCGCCAGGTCGTTGCGGTGCACAGCGATGCAGTCAGGGACGTTGCCGCCCATCCTGGGGACTTCGCGCACCACGAGCACCGGGATCCCGGCGTCGGTGAACCGGGCGATGGTCCGGGCGTAGGCGGGCTCGGCCACCTTCACCTGGTCCTCCTTGAGGACGTCCACCAGAGGCAGGTGCGACTTGTCCGACATGATCACCAGGTCAGGGTCGCTGGCCAGGATCTGGTCCACCGCCCACTCGTTGATGGCCTGGCAGTTCTCCGTCACGCCCTCGCCGTTGAAGTCAATCGGGATGTCGACGGTGTAGCACCCCGACTGCACGTAGGTCGTCAGCTGCCAGCCTGTCCCGTCGAGCGTGTCTTCCAGCGCCGGGACCCAGTGGCCGGCGTGGGAGTTGCCGACCAGGGCGATCCGCGCCTTCGGGTTCTCCTGGACCCCGTAGGTGCACACATGGCGGGTGGTGAAGGGAACCTTGTTCCAGCACCCGTCGGCGAAGACGACCGGTTTGTCGGTCGCGGCGAACTCCGGCGGGGTCAGCAGCCCGGGGTCGGCACAGGTCTTGTCCCGCACGACGTCGGCGCCCACACACGGTTTGACGACCGCCGCCCGGACCCGGTCCACGGCATGAGCCTGGGTTGCCGCGCTCGCCCAGGCGATCGAGCCGCCGAGCACGCCCACCCCTGCCATGCACAACGCCCCCAGGGCGAGCGTCGCCGCCAGACGCCGGCTCAGCAGCGGGTGCCAGCGCAGCCCGTCCTCGACGAACCGTTTGGTGAACGCTGACAAGACGAGCGTCAGGCCCAGCACCGCGACAGCATCGAAGAACCCGAGGTCGCGCCCGACCGCGAACGGGACGATGACGATCAGCGGCCAGTGCCACAGGTAGACCGAGTACGACACGTCGCCGACCCACTGCACAGGCCGCAACGCCAGCACCCGCCCAGGGCCACCACGGACCTCGTCAGCAGCCGCGGCGATCACCATGGCCGTACCCACGGTCGGCAGCAACGCTGCCACACCGGGGAAAGGCGTTCCAGCGTCGTACCAGCACGCGCTGACAGCGATGAGCGCCAGCCCGGCCCACGCCGCCGCGGCACGCACGAACCGGACCTGGGGCCACCGCACAGCCCGCCCGCTGGACACAGCCAGGACCGCCGCCAGCAGGCCGCCGAGCCCCAGCTCCCACGCACGTGTGGTCGACACGAAGTAAGCACTGGCCGGGTCGACGCGCGTCAGGTGGGCCGACCACACCAACGAACCCACCACCACCACCGCGACCGCCACCGCCACGGCCACCGTGCGGTGGTCCCGGCCAGAGCGGCGGGCAGCCAGTGCCGCCAACGCCGTGACCACACCGAGCAAGACCGGCCACACGACGTAGAACTGCTCCTCGACAGACAACGACCAGTAGTGCTGCATCGCCGAAGGCATCTGGTCAGCAGCCAAGTAGTCCGTCGCCGACCTGGCCAAGCTCCAGTTCTCCACATACAGCGCAGCAGCCACCCCGTCCCTGCCCAGACCCCCACGCACCGTGCTGGGCAACCACACAAACCCAGCGACCGTCGTGACCACCAGCACCAGGCTCGCAGCCGGGATGAGACGACGGATCCGCCGCGCCCAGAACTGGGCCACGTCACGCACGCTACGCACCGGCTTGCGCAGCAGGTGGGTCGTGATCAAGAACCCAGAGATGACGAAGAAGACATCAACACCGACATACCCACCAGTCAGCGACGTCGGCCACAGGTGGAACGCGACGACGACGCCGACGGCGAGCGCACGAAGCCCTTGGATATCAGTGCGCGCCTCCGACCGCTTCCCGCCAGCAGGCCCATTCTTCGCACTCGCGGGCGCAGTGGACGGACGGGGTGGAGCCTGGTCGGACCGAGGCGGGGCAGAGGTTGACACCGAGCAAGTGTGACCCATGCGCGCGCGTGGACAAAACACCTGCTCTCGGGCGGCTGCGCTGGTCAGCCGACTGGAATCGCACCCTGGACGAGTTCGTGCACCTCGACCACGGCGCCCGTCGGGCGATCGACGCGCTCGCAGTGAGGCGGACAGCCAAGACGTCCGCCACTGCCCCGCATGTCGGCGGCCGAGGTCGGACTACTTCACGGTTTTTCCATAGCCTCGGCGACGGCGTCGACCATCTCGGGGGCGAGGGTGCGCACGAAGGTGGCTGACAGGTGGCCGTGGTCGAAGTAGACGATCACGCCGCCGACGACTGCGTGGCAGGTCTGGGCGTCGCAGAGGAAGTCGGTCAGGTCCAGCACCGAGACCAGGCCGCTCTGGTCGGCTGCGGCGGCGTCGGCGAGCGGGTCGGCCGGCAGCGCTGTGGCGCGTTCGACCGCGCACGCCGCCGGGTTGCTGCGGTGCACGGCGACACAGTCGGGGACGGAAGTGCCCATCCTGGGGGTGTCGCGCACCACGAGCACCGGGATCCCCGCGTCGGTGAACCGGGCGAGGGTCTGGGCGTAGGCGGGCTGGGCCACCTTCGCCTGGTCCTCCTGGCGGACACCAGCCAGAAGCTGTTGCGTCTTGTCCGACATGATCACCAGGTCGGGGCTGGAGGCCAGGATCTGGTCCACCGCCCACGTGTTGATGGCCTGGCAGTTCTCCGTCACGCCCGCGCCGTTGAAGTAGATCGGGATGTCGACGGTGTAGCACACCGACTGCAGGTAAGTCGTCACCTGCCAGCCTGCCTCGTCGAGCGTGTCTTCCAGCGCCGGGACCCAGTGGCCGGCGTGGGAGTTGCCGACCAGGGCGATCCGCACCTTCGGGTTCTCCTCGACCCCGTAGGTGCACACATGGCGGCTGGTGAAGGGGGTGTTGTTCCAGCAGCCGTCAGCGTAGACGACCGGTTTGTCGACCGCGGAGAACTCCGGCGGGGTCAGCAGCCCGGGGTTGGCACAGGTCTTGTCGCGCACGACGTCGGCGCCCACGCACGGTTTGACGACCGCCGCCTGGACCCGGTCCACGGCATTGGCCTGCGAGGCCGCGCTCGCCCAGGCGATGCCGCCGCCGAGCACCCCCATCCCTGCCATGCACAGCGCCGCCAGGGCGAACGTCGCCGCCAGACGCCGGCTCAGCAGCGGGTGCCAGCGCAGCCCGTCCTCGACGAACCGTTTGGTCAGCGCTGACAAGACGAGCGTCAGGCCCAGCACCGCGACAATGTCGAAGAACCCGAGGTCACGGCCGACCGCGAACGGGACGATGACGATCAGCGGCCAGTGCCACAGGTAGACCGAGTACGACACGTCGCCGACCCACTGCACAGGCCGCAACGCCAGGACCCGCCCGGGCCCACCGCGGACGTTGTCGGCGGCTGCGGCGATCACCATGGCCGTGCCTAGGGTGGGCAGCAGCGCTGCCACACCGGGGAAAGGCGTTCCAGCGTCGTACCAGTACGCGCTGACAGCGATGAGCGCGAGCCCGGCCCACGCCGCCGCGGCACGCACGAACCGGGCCGCAGGCCACACCCGCACGGCTCGCCCGGCGCTGACGGCCAGGACCGCCGCCAGCAGGCCACCAAGGCCCAGCTCCCACGCACGTGTGGTCGACACGAAGTAGGCACTGGCCGGGTCGGTGCGTGTCAGGTGGGCCGACCACCCCAGCGACGCCACCACCACCGCCGCGACAGCCCCGGCCACGGCTACCGTGCGGTGGTCCCGGCCAGAGCGGCGGGCAGCCAACGCCGCCAGCGCCGTGACCACACCGAGCAAGACCGGCCACACGACGTAGAACTGCTCCTCGACAGACAACGACCAGTAGTGCTGCATCGCCGAAGGCATCTGGTCAGCAGCCAGGTAGTCCGTCGCCGACCTGGCCAAGCTCCAGTTCTCCACGTACAGCGCAGCAGCCACCCCGTCCCTGCCGAGCCCCCCACGCACCGTGCTGGGCAACCACACGAACCCGGCGACCGTCGTGACCACCAGCACCAGGCTCGCAGCCGGGATGAGACGACGGATCCGCCGCGCCCAGAACTGGGCCACGTCACGCACGCTACGCACCGGCTTGCGCAGCAGGTGGGTGGTGATCAAGAACCCAGAGATGACGAAGAAGACATCAACACCGACATACCCACCAGTCAGCGACGCCGGCCACAGGTGAAAAGCGACGACGACACCGACAGCCAGAGCACGAAGCCCCTGGATATCGGTGCGCGCCTCCGACCGCTTCCCGCTGGCGGCCCGGCTCTTCGCGCTCCCGGGCGGGCTGCTCGACCGACCGGCAGAAGCCTGGTCGGACCGAGGCGGGGCAGAGGTTGACACCGAGCAAGTGTGACCCATGCGCGCGCGTGGACAAAATACCTGCTCTCGGGCGGCTGCGCTGGTCAGCCGACCGTAAGCGCGGTGGTGCAGGCTGGCGAGGACCCGCCGCCCACAACGAGCGGGGCACGCAGGTCGGATAGACTCTTGTGGTTGGCGCCCCTCACCTGGGGCCCCAGCTGAGGGCAGTACAGCCCAGGTTCGGGAGAGACGTGTTCCTCAAGACGTTCCGCTGGAGTTTTGCGATCAGCGCCCTCGCGCTGGTGGCGGCATTTTTGTACGGCGGTCCTGCAGCGCTGTTCCTCACTTTCGTCTTGGGTGTCCTCGAAGTGTCGCTTAGTTTTGACAACGCCGTGGTCAATGCTCGTGTGCTGGAGCGGATGAGCGACTGGTGGCAGAACGTCTTCCTCACCCTCGGGATCGTGATCGCCGTTTTCGGGATGCGCTTGCTGTTCCCGCTCCTCATGGTCGGGATCACAGCCAACATCTCACCGGCAAGGGCACTGTCACTGGCTCTGGAAAAAGGCGACCCCAACACCCCCGGGACCTACACGTACCTGCTGCACGAGGCACACCCACAGATCGCAGGGTTCGGTGGGATGTTCCTGCTCATGCTCTTCCTCGACTTCGTCTTCACCAGACGTGAGATCCTGTGGCTCTCCTGGGTCGAACGGCCCCTGGCCAGGGCCAGCCGGTGGGAGAACGCCTCGGTGATCGTCGCCCTGGGCATCGTGCTGTGCCTGAGCAACGTCGTCGTCGCCGACGACGTGGCGGACACCGTCTTGCTGTCTGGGCTGCTGGGCGTCGTGACGTACCTGGTCGTGCACGCCCTGAGCAACGTCTTGGGCAAGCGCGAGGACGAGACAGGCCGCCCCGACCGCCCGGGCGCCGTGGTGAAGGCCACAGGGAGAGCCGCTTTCGGTCTTTTCCTCTACCTCGAAGTTCTCGACGCGAGCTTTTCGTTCGACGGGGTCATCGGCGCTTTCGCCATCACAGCAGACCCGATCGTCATCGCGCTGGGCCTGGGTCTGATCGGCGCGATGTTCGTGCGGTCTTTGACTATATATCTCGTCCGCAAAGGTACTCTGAACGAGTTCGTCCACCTCGACCACGGCGCCCACTGGGCGATCGGCGCGCTCGCCGTGATCCTCTTGGCCACGATCACCGTCCATATCTCTGAGCTCATCACCGGGTTTGTCGGCGCCGGCCTCATCGGCATCGCATTTTGGACGTCGATCGTCCACAACCGCCGTGCACGACGAAAAGAATCCGAACCGCAATAACCAGTGCCGTCAGCGCCGGGGCAGCGCGAGAGCGCCGGCACACTCCTGAGCCGGACGCACCAGCCGTCCGGCTCAGTGCGCAACTTGTTGCGCATATAGTGCCACGGGCCCTTGTCCGCTGCCCCTCCTGGCGTCACCTGCGCCGCCACAGACACCGTCGCGTCCTGCCCTTCCAGCCGGGGGGCGCGGTGGTGTGTACGGCCAGAGAATCGCGGCATACTTGGGGGGTCAGGTGAGGCTGGCTCCTGCGAGAGGTGGGCAAAGACAGACGTTCTCCGGCGCACCGGCGTCGACGCCGTGCACGACGACAGCAACAGAACAGGTGGGACACGTGAGCGAGACCGACGCGCCGAGAAAGCCAGACAACGTGATCGCCGACGAGGTGATCGCCGGGAAGTGGGGCAACGGACAAGCCCGTGTCACCCGGCTCCGCGACGCCGGGTACGACCCTGCCGCAGTCCAGAGGATCGTCAACCAGAAGCTGGCGCCAGCACCCCGAGCACCGCTGTCGCCGCCGACCGAAGGTGTCGACTTCTCCGTCGTCAACGGCACGACGGCCCAGCACCTCTTGGCTGCGGGCAAGCGCTTCGTGTGCCGCTACGTCTCTGGCGGCACCTACAAGGACGTCGTCAAGACGGAGTTCACCGGCTATGTCGCCGCTGGCGTCATGGTCGTGTTCGTGTGGCAGACAACGCCACAGCGTATGGCCGCGGGCCACCAGGCAGGCAGGACGGACGCCGACCTCGCCGACCAGCAGGCGTCGTCGCTCGGTGCCCCGGGGGTCCCGGTCTATTTCGCCGCCGACTGGGACGCCACCTCTAGCGAGCAGACCGCGATCAACGCCTACCTCGACGGCGCCGCCGAGATCATCGGCCGTTCACGCACCGGGGTGTACGGGTCGTACGACGTGGTGGGCCGGGCGCTCGACACGCAGAAGGCCACCTACGCGTGGCAGACGTACGCATGGTCCGCCGGCAGGTGGGACCCGCGGGCGCACCTGCAGCAGTACCGCAACGAGATCAGGGTCGTCGGCATCCCGACGGTCGTCGATCTCGACCGTGCGATGTACGCCGACTTTGGGCAGTGGCCACGCCCGCGCAAGACCAACGACGAGCTCGCAGACGAGGTGATCGCCGGGCGGTGGGGCAACGGACAAGAACGCATCACCGGCCTCCGTGACGCTGGCTACGACCCAGCCGCGGTCCAGAAGATCGTCGACCAGAAGATGGCCCCGCTGGTCACCGTCTACTACACGGTGAAGACCGGTGACACCTTGAGCTCGATCGCTGCGAAGAACGGCACGACATGGCAAGAGCTCGCCCGCCTCAACAACCTGGCGAACCCGGACCTCATCATCGTCGGACGCACCTTGCGCATCCGGTAGCCGTCAGCCGACGACGGCTTTGGCGACCTCGGCGATGACGTCGGGGTCGATGAGGATGCGGTGGTGGCCCAGGCCGTGGGTGGTGACGAGGGTGGCGCCGGGCCAGGTGTCGGCGATCTGCTGGGCGACAGCGAGGGGAACCTCTTTGTCGGCGTCGTCGTGGATGATGACGGTGGCGGCGGGGAGCGTGCCGGTGGCGCCCATGGGGGCGATGTCGAAGTCGTGCATCGAACGGTGCGCCCAGCGTTCGCAGCCTTCGAGGAAAGCCTCTTCCAGACCCGGCGCGAGGCCGACCTGGCGGGAGAACCGCCGGCCGATCTCAGCCATGTCAGGGTTGGGGCTGACCAGGCACAACCGGCCGACCTGGGCGCCGTGGAGGATGACCCGGCAGGCCGAGGCGCAACCCATGGAGTGACCGACGACCGCGTGGGCAGGCCCGAAACGTTCGTAGACCGCCTGGAACGACTCGATCATCTCCCCGCCCGACGAACGGGCCGGGCCGTGCTCACCGGCGTCAGAGTCGCCGTGGGACAGGCAGTCGAACGTCACGACCCGGAAACCGGCGGCGACCAGCTCTGGCGCGAACGACGAGACCTGCCCGCGCCACCCGCCCCACCCGTGCGCCAGGTAGACCACCGGGCCCGTGCCCCAGGTCTCGGCGACGATCGTGCGTCCACCGGCGTCGACCTCGACCCGCTCGCCCGGTTCGTGGCGGTTGTCCTTGCGGCGGCCGGTGTTGGTCGGCAAGGTGCACCAGATGTCGACGGCCTTGCGTACCGCGGCCTCGGGCGCGAACCGGCTGGCCACACGGAAATACGTGCGCAACCAGGCGACGACGAGGGCCTTGCGCGCTGACTTGGTCACAGATCCCACGAGCCAAGCGTACGACGGGTGTGCGCCGTCACTTCCCTCGTCCGCGGCTCGCCAGACGTGTCGCCGACCAGTCGTCCGCAGCGGCGAAGGTGCTCATAACATGCATCCCGCAGGTCATGGCGGCGTCCTCGACGTCCGATGGCGGGACGTGCCCGCGACGCCCGGCCTTCGGGGTGAGCACCCACACCGGCCCGTTGTCGTCCAGGCCGCCCAGGGCGTCCATGAGGGTGTCGGACAGGTCGTCGTCGTCGCCGCGGTGCCAGATCAGGGCACCGTCAGTGACGTCGTCGTAGTCCTCCCCTACCAGCTCGTCGATCATCTCTTCGAGGTCAGTACGCAACCCGGCGTCGACGTCGTCGTCGTAGCCGAACTCCTGCACAACCTGACCAGCCGCAAACCCGAGCCGTACCACTGCCCGGGTCGTCCCCTCCGTGCTCGATGACACCGTGACCTTCCTGTTCTCTTGACGTCCGACAGCCGGTTGCCGTCGTCGCACACCGTAGCCCAGGGTACGCGCTCTGGCGCTGGCAAGCGACGGTTCTTGCCGCCTGGCCCCCTCGTGAGAAGCGCCAGCCTCAGGGCTGGGGGGAGGCGATAGCGGCCTGGAGGCGTGGGAGGAGCTCGAGGACGGCTTCGGAGTCGGGGTGGTCGGTCAAAGCGTCCATGTACTGGCGGGCTTCGGCAGGACGCCCGGACTCCAGCGCTGCCAAGACGAGCTGTTCGCCGACCTCGGGCGGCTGTTCACGGACGCGCCAGTGCCCGACCCCGAGGTTGAGGGCCTCACCAGGACGGCCTTTGGCCCGCAACAGCTCGATCCCGACGAACAGGGCACGACCGGTGGGGTCACGTTCGGCGGCGGTGACCAGACGGCGGGTGGCGGCCTCGTGGTCGTCGTCCACGGACAGGCGGGCCAGCTCCAGCAGCGGGTACCAAGCGCGGGGGCTGGCTGCCAGCTCTTCACCCAGGGACCACACGGCCAGGTCTGCGGCACGTTCGCTCTCTTGTGCGGCCCCAGGGGCACGCAGAGGGTCGTGCTCGGCCTCGTACGCCTCGCCCGCACGACGGCGGACCACCTCAGCCAGGGCTGAGAAGGCCCGTTCGTTGTTGGGGTCGTCGGAGAGCACCGAGCGCAAGGCGTCCTCGTGCAACGTGTCACCGCGCCGCCCCGCGGTACTGGGACGGCGCACGCCGACACGTGACGCTGACGTCGGTCGGCGCATGAGATGACGCAGACGCGGCAGCAGAGCCATACACCTGACGATAGCCGGTACACCGTCGCCGAACCTGGTGAGATACGTCTCACCGCCCCGTACGGCCGACGGATCTTGTGGGAAAGCCACAACTGAGCCTATCCTCGCCAGATGGCCACCCCCCCTACCAGCGAGACCCACCGCCGTGTCCGGGACGCCTCAGGAGTCTTGTCGAGCGCGACGCTGCGCCGGCTGGAGGCCGAATCGGCCTGGTACCGCGGGCTGCCTGCCGAAGACCGTTCCTGGGTCGGGCTGATCGCCCAGGCCGGGATCGCGGCCTTCGTGACCTGGTACGACGACCCGTCCAAACCCCCCACCGGGGTCGGGGAGATGTTCACCGCCGCCCCACCCCAGCTGGCCCGGTCCATCTCCTTGCAGCAGACGCTGCAGCTGGTCCGGCTCGGTGTCGAGGTGGTCGAGGCCCACGCCGACGAGCTCGCCGCCACCGGCGAGGAACGCGACCTGCGCGAAGCCGTCCTGCGGTACTCGCGGGAGGTCGCTTTCTCCGCCGCGGAGGTGTACGCGCGGGCCGCCGAGGTGCGTGGCGCGTGGGACGCGCGGATCGAGGCGCTGATCATCGACTCGCTGGTCCGCGGAGACATCGACGACTCGCTGCGGTCGCGGGTCGCGGCGCTGGGGTGGTCCGGGACCGGCGGGACCCTGGTCATGGCCGGGACGCTGAGCACCGGGTTCGAGGAGGACTGGGGAGCCGACCTGCGCCGGACCGTGCACCGGTCCGCCCAGGACGCCCTGGTCGGAATGCACGACAACCGGCTCGTGCTGTTCCTGGGCGGCGAGGACGACCTCATGGCCGCTGCGCACGCGATGCTCGGCCGCTTCTCGGACGGCCCGGTGGTCGTCGGGACGGTGATCGCCGGGTCGTTGCCGTCCGAGCTCGCCGAGTGCTCCCGGTCCGCGCAGGAAGTGCTCGCAGCGCTCGCTGCCACCCCTGCCTGGCCGCTGGCACCTCGCCCGGTCCAGGCCGTCGAGCTGTTGCCCGAACGGGTGCTCGTCGGCGACGGCACAGCCCGCCGCGAGCTCGTCGAGCGGGCATACCGGCCGCTGGCCGCGCACACAGGGGCGCTGCTGGAGACCTTGTCGGCGTACCTGGGGACCGGCCGGTCCCTGGAGGCCGCAGCCCGCGAGCTGTACGTGCACCCGAACACGGTGCGGTACCGCCTGCGCCGCGTCACCGACGTCACCGGGTGGGACCCGCTGGACGCCCGCGACTCGTACGTCCTGCAGACCGCTCTGGCGCTCGGACGGCTCGCTGAGGCTGGTTAGCAAGGACGGCACCGGGCCCGCCCAGCGCCACAGACGGCAAGGCTCGACGGTGACGCATCCTGCGTCGATCCTCGACGTTGTAGGTCATCGACAACGTCGAGAGACAACCTTCGTACGGGCCGTGACCGGCGGGTCGCCCACCTCCCCGGGCACAGTGGTCGGGTGCTCGCCGTCGTCTGCCCCGGTCAGGGGGCCCAGTCCCCCGGGATGCTGCGTCCGTGGCTCGCCCTGCCTGGTGCTGGAGCCTGGTTCGAGCAAGCTTCCTCCACGACCGGCGTCGACCTGGTGCGGCACGGCACCGTGTCAGACGCCAAGACGATCCGTGACACCGCTGTCGCCCAGCCGTTGCTCGTCGCCACCGCCCTGGCCTCAGCCCGCGCCGTGCTCGACGGTTTCACCACCGACCCATGGCCGATGACCAGCGCCGACGTCACCGCCGGGCACTCGGTCGGCGAGCTGGCAGCAGCCGCGCTGGCCGGTCTTCTGGACGAAGGCGAGGCACTGCGCCTGGTCGCCGTCCGCGGGGCTGCCATGGCCGAGGCGTCGCGTGCGGGGACACCCACAGGGATGAGCGCGGTCGTCGGCGGAGAAGCCGACCAGGTCCTCGCCCGGTTGGCCGAGCTGGACCTGGTTGCCGCTAACGTCAACGGCGGCGGCCAGGTGGTCGCTGCCGGGAGCCTCGAGGGTCTGGCCGAGCTGGCTGCGGCTCCTCCAGCCCGTGCGCGTGTGGTCCCGTTGCAGGTCGCCGGAGCGTTCCACACCCCGGTCATGGGCCCGGCCGTCGCGACGCTCGCCGCGGCCGTGACCACCAGCGTCCCGCGCACCCCTCAGGTGACGCTCGTGGCCAACGCCGACGGGGCCCAGGTCACCACGGGGACCGACGGTCTGGCCAGGCTCGTCGCGCAGGTGGCCAGGCCGGTACGCTGGGACCTGTGCGGCCAGACCATGGCCGACCTGGGTGTCACTGGCCTGCTCGAGCTGGCGCCCGCCGGGGTGCTGGCCGGGTTGGCCCGCCGCACGCTGCCCGACGTCGAACGCGTCGCGCTCAAGTCCCCCGACGACCTGCCCGCAGCTCGTGACCTGGTCGCCCGGCACGGTCGCACCCACCAGGAGCAGCCGTGAACCGTCCGACTCTCGCCCAGACCAGCGGCGCGGCACACACCCGTATCGGCGGCCTGGGTGTTGCCCGTGGTGAGATCGCGGTGACCAACGACGAGGTCGCTGGTCTCATCGACTCCTCCGACGAGTGGATCCGCCAGCGCACCGGGATCGTCACCCGGGTCCGCGCCGCCGACGGCACGACGTTGCTGGACCTGGCCGAGACCGCGTCGCGCGCAGCGCTGGGTTCGGCGGGCCTGGAGGCGCACGAGATCGACACCGTCCTGTTCTCCACCGTCACGCACTTCGAGCAGACCCCGTCGGCGGCAGCGCTCCTCGCCGACCGCATCGGCGCCGCTCCTGCCGCAGCCTGGGACATCTCCGCAGCCTGCGCCGGGTACTGCTACGGCATCGCACAGGCTGACGCGCTGGTACGCGTGGGGTCTGCGCGCAACGTCTTGGTGGTCGCCGCCGAGCGGCTGTCGGACTTCATCGACCCCACGGACCGGTCCATCTCCTTCTTGCTCGGCGACGGCGCCGGGGCGGTCGTCATCACCGCGTCGGACGCACCCGGTATCGGCCCGACAGTGTGGGGCTCGGACGGGTCCCGTGCCGGGCTGGTCGGCCAGACCCACACATGGCTGCAGTGGCGCGACGACCCGTCGCTGGGCTGGCCGACGCTGCGCCAAGAAGGTCCCAGCGTGTACAAGTGGGCGACCACGCAGGTCGCGAACGTCGCCGCCCGGGCCGTCACCGCAGCGGGTCTGGAGCCTTGCGACATCGAGGTCTTCGTCCCGCACCAGGCGAACAAACGCATCATCGACCAGATGGTCAAGACGCTGGCGCTGGACGAGTCGGTCGTCGTCGCCCATGACATCGTGGACACCGGCAACACCTCAGCTGCCTCCATCCCCCTGGCCACCGAACGGTTGTACCGTGACAGGCTGGTCGGTGGCGGCGAGCTGGCACTGCAGATCGGCTTCGGAGCCGGTCTGGTCTACGCGGCGCAGGTCGTGGTCCTGCCCTGAGCCTCACCAACACCCACCCCCTGGAAGAAGGAGAACCACCATGGAAAACACCGAAGCTGCGGTCCTGGCTGGCCTGGCCGAGATCGTCAACGAAGAGACCGGTCTCCCGGCCGACTCGATCACCGCCGACAAGTCGTTCATGGACGACCTCGACATCGACTCGCTGTCGATGATGACGATCGTGTCGATCGCCGAGGAGAAGTTCGAGGTGTCGATCCCCGACGAGGAGGTCAAGAACCTGCCGACCGTCGGGCAGGCCGTGTCCTTCATCGTCAAAGCACGAGCGTGACACCCGACGTCGTCGTCACCGGCCTGGGCGCCACCACTCCCCTGGGCGGTGACATTCCCAGCACCTGGGACGCCGTGCTGGCAGGGGTGTCCGGCGCCCGGCCTTTCGACCCAGCCTGGGTGGAGCGGTACGCGCTGCCAGTGACTTTCGCGGCGACCGTCGCGGTCTCCCCCGCCGAAGTCCTGGAGCGTCCGGCGCTGCGCAAGATGGACCCAGCAGCGCAGTACGCCGTCGTCGCCGCCCGGGAGGCCTGGGCGCACGCCGGCTCTCCGCAGGTTCCCAGCGAACGGCTCGGCGCCGCGGTGTCGTCGGGAATCGGTGGGATCTGCACGACCCTCAACGCCTGGGACACCCTGTTGAACAAAGGCGCGAGACGGGTCTTGCCCATGACGGTGCCGATGATGATGCCGAACGCGCCGGTCGCCTACGTGTCGCTGGAGTTCGGTGCGCGCGCTGGTGCCCACGCCCTGGTGTCGGCCTGCGCGTCCGGCGCGGAGGCGATCGGGCACGGCATGCAGATGATCCGCAGCGGACACGCTGACGTGGTGCTCGTCGGAGGTACTGAGGCCGCGATCCACCCCTTGCCGATCGCCGGCTTCGCTGCCTCGCGCACCTTGTCGCTGCGCAACGACGACCCTGCGCGAGCCTCACGCCCCTACGACGTGGACCGCGACGGGTTCGTCATCGGCGAAGGGGCTGCTGTCCTGGTGCTGGAGAGCGCCGAGCACGCCGCAGCCCGTGGCGCCCAGGTGTACGCACGGCTGGCCGGGGTAGGCACATCCGCCGACGCCTTCCACCTGACCTCCCCCGACCCGTCGGGCCAGGGCCAGGTCCGGGCGGTCCGCCAGTCGCTGTGTGACGGCGGCCTGTCGACGCGCGACGTGGTGCACGTCAACGCCCACGCCACGTCGACGACTGTCGGCGACATGATCGAGGCCCGCTCCATCCGCGAGGCTCTAGGCGACGACGCCGACCAGGTGGCTCTCTCGGCGACCAAGTCCATGACCGGGCACCTGCTCGGTGGCGCTGGCGCCCTGGAGACCGTCCTGACGGTCCTGGCCTTGCACCACCGCACCGCTCCGCCGACCATCAACGTCGACACCCCCGAACCTGACCTGGACCTCGATCTCGTCGGTGGCACACCCCGGCCCCTACCAGCCGGCCCGGTCGCAGCCGTGAACAACTCCTTCGGTTTCGGCGGCCACAACGTCGCCCTGGCCCTGACCTCCGCGTGACGGCTCGTCAGCCCACCCGGTGCAACCAGCGCACCGGAGCGCCCTGGCCGGCGTAACGGAACGGTTCGAGCTCGTCGTCCCACGCCTGGCCGAGCGCCAGGTCGAGGTTGGCGCGCAAGGTCGCCGGGTCGCTGGCGTCTTCTAGCGCCGCGCGGATCCGGTCTTCGGGCACCACCGTGTTCCCGTCGGCGTCGGTCATGGCGTAGAAGATGCCCAGCTCAGGTGTGTGGCTCCACCGACCCCCGTCGACACCAGGGCTCGGCTCTTCGGTGATCTCGTAACGCAGGTGCGCCCACCCACGGATGGCCGACGCCAGCCGCGCCCCCGTCCCCGCGTCACCAACCCACGGGTACTCGGCGCGCACGAGGTTGCGCCCGGCGGGCTGGTCGGTCCAGTCCATGGCGACATGCCCTCCGAGGATCCCCGCCGCCGCCCACTCGACGTGCGCGCACAAGGCACGCGGAGCAGAGTGCACGAAAATCACACCGCGCGTCACGGCTGCAGCGCCCATGTCGTCCTCCTGAACGGGTTCGAGGGTCGTCTTCCCCTACGCCCTCACCGTCGGAGTACACGGTGTACTGCTCCAGGATGCCCGAAGACCAGCCCGATTGCCAGCGTTTGCGGCTCAACCGCCCATCTCGGCCACCTTTGCCCCGGTATGCCCCCTCGGGAGCCAGTCGTCACTGCTCGCCGGTCTGGCGAAGGCAGAGCTGGCATCAGACACGACGGACCAGCCCAGGCTGATCAGCGTGGGTGGTTACCGAGGCGACGCTGAGCACGGCTGTGCAAGGAAACGCCTCGATCTCGGGGAACTTCTGGTGGGAGGAAAGAAATTCATGGGATGCTTTGTCTACCAAGGTAGACTTGTAGGGAATTCTGGTAGACTCATAGTATGAGCCTGAACATCAAGAACGAACGGACCCACACACTGGTCCGTGAGCTCGCGGTGCTCACCGGGGTGTCTCAGACCGAGGCGGTGACCGACGCGGTGGAGCGTCGACTGCACCAGCTCCGGAGTGCTGGGCATGAGGTTGGCCGGAGGGCGCGTATCGATATGGTGCTCGCCGAGCTGCGCGCGGGACTGACCGACGCCGACCGGCAGGCGTTGCGTCGGGCTGAGGCAGACCTGTACGACGAGACGGGGCTGCCGCGGTGATCGTCGACACCTCCGCCATCGTCGCCCTGCTCCTCGACGAGCCGACCGCCCCCGCTGTCGACCGTGCGTTGCGCGAGGCTGACGTCGTCCGCATGGCAGCGCCGACCCTCGTCGAGCTCGGCGCCGTCGTCGAGCACCGCGGGCCGGCCCTGCGCCGCGGGGTCGACCAGCTGCTCGAGCTGTACCGGGTGCAGGTCGAACCGTTCGACGTCGACCAGGCACGCCTGGCCCGCGAGGCGTACCGCGACTACGGCCGCGGCTCAGGCCACCGCGCCCACCTCAACCTCGGGGACGTGTTCGCCTACGCCCTGGCTGCCCGTCTGCACGAGCCGCTGCTGTTCGTCGGTGACGACTTCACCCACACCGACGTCGTCCCGGCGCTCAGGTGATGGACACTAGAAGAGCGCCTGGTGACCGGCACAGGCAGACCTCACGGTGAACGGATCAATGATGGTGATCACCAGCAAAGCCCGAGCGGTGTGCCTGGCTGGCGTGCTCGCGTTGGCGGCGTGCACGACGGGCGGGTCGACTGGTGGCGCTGTGCTCGACTACGGACAGTCGTCGAGGTACAGCCAGGCCGAAGTCACCGCAGCGGCCGACGTCGTCCTCGCCGAGTTCCGTCATTACTGGTCTGGGTGCGAGCTCAGACGCTTGTGGTACGACGAGACCTGGTCAGACGAGCAGATCACCGACGACCTGACCACATCAGGGGGGAACAGCCTGAAGGAGTCGGGGGCAGACATCGCCAACGCCATGATCTGGCGCATGGACTTCTACGCTGGCAAGCGGTGCGGTTCTGGGGTGGTCTCTCCCGGGCAGCTGTACACCGACTACAGCTGGATCCTGGTCAGAGAAGGCCCCGCAGCCGCCTGGACGATCCTTGACCAAGGCTATGGATGAGCGTTCCGTCAGGTCGTCCGCTGGGATCCGGTCATGCTGGCGGGGCGAGACAGCAGGCCTCGACGTTGTTGCCGTCGGGGTCGCGGACGAAGGCGCCGTAGTAGGTCGGGGTGTACTCGGGCCACAGGCGTGGGGTGTGCAAGACCTCGGCACCAGCGGCTGTGGCGGCGTCGAAGAACGCGTCGACGTCGGCTCGGGTGGCAGCGTCGAAAGCGACGTGCGACTCGCGGAACCCGTCGCCGGTGTTCAACGGGCCGATCCAGAACTGCGGCGCACGGACCGGGCCGACCCTCCCGTACCCGATGGCGTGCGGAGCCATGTCCACGATGCGCCCACCGCCGAGCGGAGCCAAGACAGCGTCGTAGAAACGGGCGGAGGCGTCAAAGTCTGCGCACTGGAGCGAGACGTGGCTGAGCAGCATCTGACGACTCTACGACGAGATTGCCAGGCGCGTTGCTGCTCCAGACCTGATGTCCCGACACCAGTTCTCGACGACTACCCATACCTCGATTCATAGGATGTATCAGAGGAGGTGTTCCAGAGCTCGGCACCCTGCACCAGCCACGACGGCCGGGCCTGGTTCCTGTAACCGTCCGCGGAACGCCTTGGCCCGACCCGCCAACCCGACGCCAGCCCGTCGGCCCACTCGTCACCGTCGTCACCTGCTCTTACGCGAGTCGTGCTCTTGGCTCCCAGCCCATGTGGTGGTGCGCAACGCTGTGACGGGCAGGGCCCACATGTCCTCGTCCAGCTCGCGGACCTCAGTACCGGTGTAGACGACGAAACCCCGGTCCATGCCTTTACGGTCGCGCAGGGCACGCAGGCCCTTGAGGTCGGCGGGGTTGACCCGGGACGCGGCTTTGACCTCGATGCCGACCCGGCGGCCCCCGAACGCCTCCAGCACGATGTCCACCTCGTAGACCGGAGCGCCAGCCCGCCGCCAGTGGTGGACACTCGTGGTGCGCTGCGCCCAGGCGCGGGCGGCGATGACCTGGTTGGTGACGTGGCTCTCCAAGAGCTGGCCGAGCACCTCGCGGGTGCCCAGGATGTCGACGCCTGCGCGTTCGAGGGCCTCGACGGCCAGGCTGGTGTCCACAGGGTGGACCTTGGCCCGGGTGTGGGTCTGGTTGGCCGGCGCGGTGGCCAGGTTCGGCAGCCAGTGCACGAGGAACAGGCGCCCGAAGATCCCCATGTACCGGTCGATGGTCCGCTTGTCGAAGTCCAGCAGCTGGGCCAGGCGCGCGGCGTTGAACGTCGCGCCGGGGGTGCGGGTCAGCGCGTCGAGGGTGTCCAGCGCGATCGTGGGGTTGACCGCCATGTCGGGCAGCGCGCTGGTGGACAGCACCGCGAGGGTGTCCGACGCGACACGTTCTCGCAGACGTGACCGGCTCAGACGCCCACGCTGCAGCACGTACGGCGGGAAGCCGCCATAGGCCAGGTCGGCCAGCAGGTCCTCGTCGGTGGTCTCAGGCAGAGACCCGGGCTGGATCTGCGCGTCGAACAGCAGGTCGACAACCGACCCAGGCAGGCCAGCGACCTCCCACGACGTCAACGGCAGCATCGTCAGCCGCGTAGCACGCCGCGCCAGAGGGTCGGCCCCGCCCAACCCAGTGCGCCCGATCGACGCTGACCCGGTCAGCACGTAGTGGTTGCCCGGCCCGAGCGTGTCGACGTGCTCCTTGACCGCCAGGGGGAGGTCGGCCAGCAGCTGGGCCTCGTCGACGACAGCAGGGCGCGGCAAGCGCCGCAGCCAGCCTTCGAGGTCGTGCGAGGCGAACCGGAAGGTGGCCCGGTCAGCCAACGTGGTGTACGAGTACCCCGCCGGTTCGAGCTGGCCGTGCGCCAGCGTCGTCTTGCCGACCGCCCGCGGCCCTTCCAGGACCAGCACCGGGCAGTCTTGCCGGGCCAGGAGCGCGTCGCCCACCGGCCGCCGGATGGGGCTCGCCATACTCAGAAGAGTACACCCGATGATCTAATATTGGTACATCGAGTGTCCCAATATTAGTACATGCCACGCGGAGGCCAGGTGGCGCCCTGGTCTCTGTTCGTCGGCTTCGCCCACACTGACGTCGTCCCCGCCATCGGGTGACGACCAGCCCGCTTGGCAGGTGTGGTGCACGTGGGTCCTCAGCTGGCCTGGTGCGTGGCGAGGTATTGCGAGGCGGCGTCGCGCAGCACCGCGGAAAACGAACGACCCTGGGCACGGGCGAGGTTGCGCATCGCGTGGTCCAGGCTCTTGGGAGCCCGGACCTGCCACAGCGGGGAGGGCCCGGCCGGAGCGTCCGGGTCGAGTGTTGGGCGCCCAGCGGTGCGACGGATCATCGCGCGGTCGTCGTCGGTGTCGGCAGCCTCCAGCAGCATGGCGGTCACCTCTGCACAGCT
>Ga0123353_10002666_pt1 | contig 22237 bp, 19 predicted proteins | sample TergutLab28metaG_3_FD_92763 | JGI IMG/M metagenome (GOLD analysis project Ga0123353, IMG submission 92763) | Labiotermes labralis P3 segment gut microbial communities from Petit-Saut dam, French Guiana - Lab288 P3 | ecosystem: Host-associated > Arthropoda: Insects > Digestive system > Gut ... | reverse complement strand
GAAAGATCCAAGCGCTATCATATCGTCGAAAGAAACCACTTCGGCTTTTATGAAACCTTTTTCAATGTCGGAGTGGATAACGCCCGCCGCCTGAGCCGCCGCGGTTCCGCGCGGAATCGTCCACGCGCGCGCTTCAGGCTCTCCGGCCGTGTAGAAAGAAAAAACGCCCAAAAGGTCGTAGGATTTATTTATTATTCGGTCGAGCGCGTTGCCGGGAAGATTGTAGTCCGCCATGAACTCGGCAGCCTCCTCCGGCGCGAGCGAAGCGATTTCAGACTCGATTTTGCCGCAAACCGCCGTTATGCCGACGTTCGGCATCGCCGCCTGTTTTTCAAGTCCGAACGCCTCAACAACATTGTCGATTTTCGCGGCGTCTTCGTCGCCGACGTTGACGACCATCAAAATCGGTTTGGCTGAAAGAAACGTAAAGCCGCGCACCCGCTTCGCCTCCTCCGGCGTCAGGAGGATTTCCCGCAGCGGCTGTTCCGATTCGAGCGCGGCCTTGAATCGGAGCAGAAGCTCGTTTTCCAGCTCAAGTTCCGGCATCTTCATCTTTTTCAGGTCCTTCGAAAGCCGTTCAAGCCGTTTTTCAACAATCGCCAGATCGAAAAAAATAAGCTCCAGCTCGAAAAGCCCGATGTCACGCAGAGGGTCAACCGATCCTTCGATATGCGGCAGACTGGGATCTTCAAAACCTCGAACGACATGCAGCAGCGTATCAACATTTTTTAAATTGTTGAGATAGGAGGACATATCTTTTGACTGCCCTTCGAGTGCAGCTTTCCCTTCGCCTTTTGCCAACCCCGGCAAATCGACGTATTCAACCGTGGCGTATGTCGTTTTTTTCGGGCTTACGATTTCGGACAGCCGGTCAAGGCGCGGATCCGGCACCTCGGCAACGCCTATATGCGCCTCGCGGGCATTTCCCCAGGAGGAAGCGTCCACTCTCCCCTGCGTCAGCAGGCTGAAAATAGTGGTTTTCCCCACCAGCGGCAGTCCTACGATTCCAACTTTCATGCTTTTTCCCTTTTTACCGCAATTACCTCACTTTGCTTCAGGCGGCGCAACGATTTCGTGCAGCCGCGGATCGTCCCACAGGCGGCTGAACAGCTCGTAGCGATATACATCGGCAAGCCCGTCATACCCGTTTTCCTTGGCAACCGCCAGGCTCAGCAGGCACTCCTCGAAGTTACCCCGGTCGGCCTGCATTCTGGCCAGCTCGTAGTAAAATCGCGCGCGCGCTTCCCGGTTCGCAATCCGAGCCGTGAGGCCCGCCCTGACGCTCTTATCCAACACGTCAGGATCCAGTTCAAACGCTCGCGCGTACTCCTTAATCGCGAGTTCAACCTTCTTTTGGCTGAACAGGACTACGCCTAGGTTTATGTGAAACGCAGCCCGCGTTTCATCCAGCGCAATAGCTCTCCTGAAATATTTAGCGGCGTCGTTCAGGCGCTTCTGCTGAAAATAGACAACGCCCAGGTTGTTGAGGGCATCCGTATAATCCGGTTTCAACTTGACGGCCTTCCCAAACGCAATCCTTGCCGCGTCCGCATTGCCGCCCTGCAGATAAGATAATCCCAGTTTGTTATAGATCGGCGCGTTCTTCTTGTCGCGTCGGATCGCCTCGCCGAAATAGCGCGCCGCTTCATGGTAATCCCTGAGCGTACGGCTTGCATCCCCTGCCTTCTCCAGTTCGGCAACCGTCATTAATTTGATATTTTTCGGAGCCTGCTCCGAATCCGCCTCCGCAAACGTATACGGAGCAAGCCAAAGTACGATGGCAACCAGTAATATCGCCTTGCCTGAAAGTCTTAGCATACTCACCTCCCCCGGCGGCTGCCGGTTTAACCCTGTCCTTTCCACAAGTCTATAGGTTGATTTTACAGCGGAACCAGATGGAAAGGTATCGGTTTTTCGGATGGAATGGAACGTATATTTCGGGCCCGGCCAGGAAGACTATTTTTGTCAATTTTTTTTGCCGGCGCTCTTGACAGAATTTTTCGTGGGAATTATTCTAAGTACGTGGTCAGTAGTGGTTGATAGTGGTTAATTGAGGTGTACGTGGACGGTTTTCTTATATAAAAAGTTCAACGCGAGCGGGTTTATATGCTTTGGGGTAAACAGACAGCGAAAATCGATGAAAAATCACGTCTAAGACTGCCCGCGAAATTCCGCCGCGATCTGCCCGAAACTGTTGACGATTCATACTATGTCACCAGCGACGACGGGAAATGCGCGCAGATATATCCAATTCCGGTCTGGGATCGTATTGCGCAGAAATTTCTGGAAGCGCCCCGGATGGACCCCGCGAAATTAAAATTGCAGCGTATCACCAGTTATTACGGAGCCTTATCGGAAATGGACCCGCAGGGGCGAATCCTGATTCCGCCGGATCTCCGTGAGGACGCGCAGCTTTCCGGGGACGTCATTGTTATCGGCAAAAACGACCATCTTGAAATCTGGAACAAGCAGACCGCAAAAAAAGATGTAAAAGAGAATCCTCTTACTTTGGAAGACAGGGAAAAGCTGGCAGAACAGGGATTTTAGAGGAAAACGCAATGGAAGCGGCGGCGCTGAAAGACATAAACAGTTGCATTGAGCAGCCGGAAAATCCGCATGTGTCGGTTATGACTGAGGAGGTTCTTGAACTTCTCCAGCCTAAACCGGGAGGCGTTTATGTGGACGGAACGGTTGGGTTGGGCGGCCACTCCGCGGCGATTCTTGACAAAATTCAGCCGGACGGGCTTCTGGTCGGCGTCGACCGCGACAAGGAATCTCTGGTTAAAGCCGGCGAACGGCTGAAAAGTTTTTCCGGCCGCTTTCGGCTGATTCACGACAACTATAAAAACCTGCCTCTTACGTTCAACCGTCTGGCTATCGATTCCGTCGACGGTATTTTGCTGGATCTGGGCGTTTCGTCCTGGCAGCTTCTTTCGGCGAATCGCGGATTCAGTTTTCAGTCGGACGCGATGCTGGACATGCGCATGGACAGGACGCAGTCCCGGACGGCGGCGGATATCGTGAACGAACTGCCGGAAAACGAACTCGCCGACATTATTTATAAGTATGGCGAGGAAAGGTTTTCGCGGCGAATATCGGCGGCGGTTGTGAATGAGCGCGCAATTGCGCCCATCACACGCTGTACGCAACTGTCCGGGATAGTAAGCCGCGCCGTTCCCGTGCGCGGCCGCAGCAGCATACATCCGGCAACGCGGACATTCCAGGCGCTGCGCATCGCGGTGAACGAGGAACTGCCGGGGCTTGAAGAATTTCTGCTGGAAATCGCCGGTTTTCTGAAATCGCGCGGAAGGCTTGTCGTCATTGCTTTTCATTCGCTGGAAGACAGGATCGTCAAGCGCGCTTTCAGGAAACTGGCGGGGCAGTGCGTCTGCGACGCGCCGCCGGAACTCTGCCGCTGCAACAGGCTGGTTTTGGGGAAAGTGTTGACCCCGCGTCCCTTGACGCCCGCACCGGAGGAGACGGCCGTCAATCCGCGCGCGCGCAGCGCCCGCCTGCGGGCTGCGGAGAAAATCTGAAATTAAAACATCCGGCTACGAGGAGAGCGAAATGACTGATTGGGTTTATGAAAGCGAAAAACGGAACTACGGCATAAAAAGAAAGAATGGAATCAGCGCGCGAGAGCTGCTGTGGGCTCTTTTTCTGCTCGTTCCGGTCGCGGGGTCGCTCATTTTTCATCTCTGGGTGCGCGGCCAGATCACCGATACGGGATACAAAATTCAGGAACTCTCCCGGCTCGAGGAATCGTTGATGCGAACGCAGGAAAAACTGATTGTAAGAGAGGAAATCCTGCAAAGCCCCGAACGCATCGACCGTGTGGCGCGCATCCGGCTCGGCATGGAACCGCTGCGCCCGGAACAGGTATTGTCGCCGCAGATTCCGTATGCTCCGGTTGATCGTTCCGTAATGGCCATGGCCAACAGTTACTAGAAATTCGTAATTCGTAATTCTTAATTGGAATACTATGTTGAACCGCATTAAAAATTTTAAAAACGCTAGAATGGTGATCATTATTATGGGCATCTTTCTCTGGAGCCTGTTAATCTTTGCCCGGCTGGTTCAGAAACAGATCGTAGAACATGAAGACTACGCCCGAAAAGCGGAGATGCAGCAACAGACCCAAGGCGAGGTTGCGGCCCCTCGCGGCGTCATCTACGACAACCGCATGGATGTACTCGCCTCCAACACAACGCTGAGTACGGTAATCGCCGAACCGCGCCGCATTAAAGATATTCCGGAAACCGCAGAAAAACTGGCTTCGGTTCTCGGCGTCGATCGCAATAAACTGCTTGCCCGGATGGAACGGCCGGAACTTAGATCATACCTGGTGGTGCAGCGCCGGATTGATGAGAATAAAGAAAAAGCAATAGCCGGCCTGAATCTCGACGGCGTTTATTTTATTGATGAAAGTACGCGCTCATATCCAAACAACGACTTGGCCTGTCATGTGCTCGGATTTGTAAACATGAACGGCGACGGCGGCGCCGGCATAGAACAGGAGTATGACAAATATCTGAAAGGTAAACCCGGCCGCTATACTTTCGCGCGGGATGGAAAAATGACCCGCTACCAGACGCAAATGGATGTTCCCCCGGTTCAGGGAAATTCGCTGGTACTCAGCATTGACAAGTCGATTCAATACATAACGGACCGCGAGCTGGCCGCCGGCGCTGAAAAAGCCCAGGCGCGCGCGGGAACCGCCATCGTCATGGAATCCGACACGGGCCGTATAATAGCCATGTCAAATTACCCCCGCTTTGACAGCAACAGGTATAACGAATATAAAACCGAATACTGGTACAACCGCGCGGTAACGGACATCTTCGAACCGGGGTCAACCTTTAAAGTGGCCGTGGCGGCCGCGGCGCTGAAAGAAGGCCTGACGCGGCCGGACGAAATGATAGATTGCCAAAACGGCGCGATAACCATCGGCGGTCATGTATTTCGTGACCACAGCAAATATGGACTTATAAGTTTTAAAAAGATACTTGCGGTTTCCTCCAATGTCGGCGCGGCCAAACTCGGTCTCAGGCTGGGACAGGAGCGGCTGTACGAGTATATTCGCGCGTTCGGTTTCGGCTCGCCTACTGGAATCGACCTGCCGCGGGAAGAAGACGGCATCGTCCGCCATTGGAGCAAATGGTCCGGTCTTTCGATCGGCGCCGTTTCTTTCGGACATGAAGTCGGCGTGACTTCCATGCAGATACTGGCCGCCGTCAACACCATTGCCAACGGCGGTTTCCGCGTGCGGCCTTCCATTGTCGATCGTATTATCGATAGTGAAGGAAACCTGGTAAAGAAAAACACGCCGGAAAAAGTGAGAATCCTTGATGAAAAAACGGCACTGGAAGTATCCGAAGCTTTGAAAGAAGTCGTTTTGCCGGGAGGCACCGCAAGGCGCGCCGCCCTTAACGGATACGTCGCCGCCGGAAAAACCGGAACCGCGCAGAAAATCGTAAAAGATCCCGTTACCGGAAAAAGCCGGTATTCCAACAGCAAATACGTGGCTTCTTTCATAGGTTTTGCGCCGTTGCCAAACCCTAAAATTACCGTCCTGGTTCAGCTCGACGAGCCGGGCAACGGCCATTACGGCGGCGAAGTCAGCGCGCCGATATTTCATGCGATCGCGCAGGAAACCCTGATGCGGCTGAAAATTCCGCCGGATCCGGCGCCTGCACCGGCGCAGCCAAAATCCAAACAGCAGTTTGCAAAGAACGACGCCGTGGATTTCATGCCCGCCGCCGCGTCCGTTGAACCTGTAATGGAGCTTGCCGAAAACCGGACGATGAAAGAAGATCAGCCCGGCGTCATTACCGTCCTTATTGAAAGTGAAAGCGTCGTCGTCCCTGATTTTCGCGGGATGTCCAAACGCAGGGTGCTGGATATCTGCCTCGACCTTGATGTCCGGCTAAAATCAGACGGTTCAGGCGTCGCCGTTTCCCAGAATCCTCCGCCCGGCGCACGCATCGTTCCCGGAGCCGTCTGTTCCGTTGTTTTCGCAAGGCCCGATGAACTCATAAAAAAAGAAACTGAAACCGGGGGGCGCGTGAACTCCAGCGTCGCCGCCGGCAGGCTTTGAGTCGTGATTAATAAGACGACGAGATATCGATGATTCTGAAAAACGCCATACGGATGATTCCGGGAATTGAATATGCGGGAAACATGGATATTTCCATCAGTGGAATTGCCTGCGATTCACGCCTGGTACGCAACGGCGATCTCTTTGTCGCCGTCAAAGGCGAAAAAACCGACGGGGCGCTTTACATTACGGAGGCCGCCGCAAACGGAGCGGCGGCGGCGGCGTCAGAGCGCCCGCCGGGCGACGGGCCCGCGATTCCGTACATCCAGGTAAAAGACGCGCGGAAATTTCTCGCGGAGATTTCACACGCTTTTCATTGTTCGCCGTGCTCGAAACTGAAACTTGCCGCCGTCACCGGCACCAAGGGGAAAACAACTGCCGTATGGCTGATTGACTCGATCTGCGCGCAGTCGGGCATGGCTTCATGCCTGATGGGAACCATCGAAATGAGAATCCGGAACGAGCGCTTTACCAGCGTTCATACGACGCCCGAGGCGCCGGATATCGACCGTTTTTTCCATCATGCCGTCGAGCGCGGGTGTACGCACGGAGCGCTGGAAGTTTCATCACACGCACTGGCGCTGAAGCGCGTTTACGGTGCGAAATTCACCGTCGGCGTTTTTACGAACCTGTCGCATGACCATCTCGATTTTCACGGGAACATGGAGACGTATTACCAGGCGAAGAAAACGCTCTTTGCCCCGGAAAACGGCAATGGAATCGAAACCGCGATCATCAACACGGACGATACTTACGGCCGGAGACTCGCGGGCGAGGTGCATATCCCCGTAACGACGTTCGGATTTCAGCCCTCCGCGGATATTCACGTAAAGGATTGGCAGAGCCGGCTGGACGGAACCGATCTCATTCTTGATACGCCTGAAGGAGAAATTGTTTTTCATTCCCGGCTGGTCGGGCGGACGAACGCCTACAACATCATGGCGGCGACGGGCGCGGCTCTCGGCCTGGGATTGACCGGAAAACAGATACACGCCGGAATCGAGGCGCTTTCGGGGGTTCCGGGCAGAATGGAACGCGTGGACGGCGGGCAGGACTTCCTGGTCGTAGTTGACTACGCGCATACACCCGCTTCGCTTGAAAACCTGCTGGAAACGGCGAAGCGCCTGCCGCATCGGAAGCTGATTGCCGTTTTTGGCTGCGGCGGAGATCGTGACCGCGCCAAACGCCCGGTTATGGGAGAAATCGCCGCGCGGCTCAGCGACGTCGTGATTGTTACTTCCGACAACCCCCGTTCCGAAAATCCAGCGGCGATCATAAATGAAATAGAACCCGGCCTCGAAAAAGGACCGGCGGAGTGCAGGATAAATCCCGACCGGAATTCCGCGATCCGGGAGGCGATAAATATGGCCGGCAAGGACGACATCGTGATTATTGCCGGGAAAGGGCATGAGACTTATCAGATTGTGGGCGACGAAAAACTGCCTTTTGACGATCGTGAAATCGCGCGGGGATTTTTAATTACGAATTACAAATCACGAATTACGAATTGATGACCGGACTGACCGCTGGAGAAATTGAATCGGCCGTAAAAGGAACCCTGGCGCGGGGCGCGCGCGGCGTCGTGTTTACAGGCGCCTGCATCGACTCGCGCACCGCCGCGCCGGGCGAAATATTTTTTGCAGTACGCGGCCCCCGTAATGACGGCCATCGATTCATCGTCGACGTTCCGGCGCACGGCGCGCCGGGCGCAGTGGTGGCTGATGATTACGTTCCGCCCGGCGAACTGCCGGAAAATTTCGTTCTCATACGGGTAAAGGATACGCACGAAGCACTCAAAGCCCTTGCGCGCTCGGTACGGCTCGCGTGGAATGGAAAGCTGGCGGCGGTAACCGGAAGCGTCGGTAAAACGACCACGCGGGAATTTGCGTACCAGTTGATTAAAACACGGTTCCGGGCGTACCGGACGCCGGGAAATTACAACAACCTGTTCGGCCTTCCGCTGGCCATTCTCGGACTCGACATTCGACATGAAATCGGAATCTTCGAGATGGGCATGAGCGCGGCGGGAGAAATCGCCGAAATGTGCCGCATCGCGCTGCCGGAAACAGGCATCCTGACGAATGTCGCGCCGGCGCACCTGGAATTTTTCGCGTCGCTCGAACAGATCGCAGAGGCCAAGGGCGAGCTTGTTGAAGGACTCGCCCCGGACGGGACACTGATCTACAACGCGGACGATCCTCTTGTCGGCAAACTGGCCGGACGCTTTGGCGGGAAAAAGATTTCCTTCGGGCGGTCGAAAGACGCGGATGTCCGCGCCGACGGTATTGAAATCCACGATCTTGGCGAGACCCGCTTCCGGCTTTCATGCGGCGGCGTGACGCTCGGCGCGGCGCTGCCTTTTGCCGGCGAACATTACGTACAGAACGCCCTGCCCGGCGTCGCCCTGGCTCTCAGCCTCGGCATGACTCCGGAAGAAATCGTTCCGGAGTTGAAACAGTTGCGACAGGCGGAAATGCGGGGAAGGATATTGCGTTTCAGGGAAGGTTTCACGGTTATTGACGACTCCTACAACTCAAGTCCCCGCGCGCTTTCGGGCATGATCGAAGTCCTCGCCGAAACACCCGGCTTTTCACGCCGTGTCCTGTTCGCCGGAGAGATGCTGGAATTGGGACCGTCCGCGCCGCGGCTGCATTACGAGTGCGGAGAATTTGCCGCGAAGCGGGGCATAGACATGGTCGTCGGCGTTGGGGGAAACGCCGTGGAAATAGTACGCGCCGCGGCAAAAGACGGAACGAAAGCGTGTTTTTTTGAAACTTCCGAAGAAGCCGCGAAATTTGCCCGGGAAAACATACAGCCCGGCGACCTTGTGCTGGTCAAGGGATCGCGCGGCGTACGCATGGAAAAAGTGATTATTGACTATTAATAAAGATATGGATTACAGGGAAAAAACGGTACTGGTAGTTGGAGCCGGACGGAGCGGAACAGCCTCAGCCCGCTTTCTTCTGGGCCGTGGCGCGCGCGTTATTCTCTCCGACTCCAAAAAGCGTGAAGCCCTGGAACCGGCCGTTTCCGGTCTGCTTGAATCCGCTGCGCGTTCTTCCGGTGAACTGACGCTTGAACTGGGCGGAAACCCGGGTGAAAGTTACGCGGCGGCAGACCTTGTGATTGTGAGTCCGGGAATACCCTTATCTTTGCCGTTCCTTGAAATCAGCCGTAAAGCCGGTATTCCCGTTATCGCCGAAATCGAACTGGCGTATCGTCACCTGAAAGGAAAGATTCTCGGCATCACGGGATCAAACGGCAAGACCACGACGACAACGCTGACGGTGGAACTCCTGACGGGCGCAGGCATGAAAGCGCGCGCGGCAGGCAATATCGGAACGCCGCTGATACAGTTTGTTGATGAATCAACGAATGACGACATTTACGTCGTCGAGCTTTCCAGTTTTCAACTTGAGGCGATTTCGGCGTTTCGTCCTTTCGCCGCGGCGCTTCTGAATCTGACGCCCGACCATATAGACAGGCATGGCGGTTTTGAAGAATATATCGCGGCAAAGGCGCGTATTTTTATGAATCAGACGGCCGGCGATTTCGCGGTTCTGAACGCGGACGATCCGCGAACGGCGGCCATGGCCGCTTCCGCTTATCCATGCGGAGCGCGGAATGCGGAGTGCGGAGCTGAAAGTCGGCCTGCCGAAATTTCCGTCAGGGCCAAAACACTGCTCTTTAGCCGAAAGGGTGAAGTCGCGGCAGGCGCTTTTGTACGTAAGGATCGCGTGATCTTCCGCGGAGATGACGGCGAAAAAGAATTGTTCCTCGTCGACGCCATCCGCATGAAAGGCGCGCACAACCTGGAAAACGTTCTCGCGTCTTCGCTTCTGGCTCTGAGCACTGGCGCGCCCCCGGAAAGCCTGCCGGAGAGCATCCGGAAATTTCACGGCGTGGAGCATCGGCTTGAGCACGTCGCGTCAATCGGCGGCGTCGCGTATTTCAACGACTCCAAGGCGACCAATGTCGATGCCGTTATCAAGGCGCTGGAGGCGTTCGAAGGAGGGATTCATCTGATTGCCGGGGGCCGGGACAAAGATGGAGATTTTGCGGCGCTTCGGCCGCTTGTCGGAGAACGGGTAAAACAGGTGATTTTAATAGGCGAAGCCTCGGAGAAAATGCGCCGGGCGCTTTCCGGCGCGGCGGAGATTTGCAGCGCGGCTTCCCTGCCGGAAGCCGTCGCGCTTGGCCGGGCGTCGGCCGGGCGGGGCGATGTCGTTCTGCTTGCGCCGGCCTGCGCCAGTTTCGACATGTTTGAAAATTTCGAACACAGGGGGCGCGTCTTCAAAGAAGCAGTCTGTTCTTTCAGCGCGGAGCCGGCGCCCCCGTCTTTTCAAACTACAACTGAAGGATAAAAATGGCTTATAGACCAAGCAGCGATAAAATATTATTATCCGCCGTCGGTTTCCTGACTGTACTGGGCCTTTTGATGGTCTACAGCGCGTCGTCCGTCCACGCGGCGGACAGGCATGGAGATTCCTACTACTTCTTTCTGCGTCAACTGAAATTCGCGGGATTCGGGTTTCTGGCCCTCCTGGGATTGATGCACGTTGACTATCATTTTTTCCAGAAACCCAAAATGCTTGCGTTCATTCTGATTCTGGCGGCTACGGCGCTTATCGTCGTCATGACTCAGCCCGCGGTGAAGGGCGCGCATCGCTGGATTTCAATTTACGGCATTTCGATCCAGCCTTCCGAATTTGCCAAGCTGGCGGTTCTGGTGTTTATTGCATGGTTCCTGCAAACCTATGGAAAGACCCTCAACCGTACCGACCGCATTGTCGTAATATGCGCCACCGTCGCGTTTTTCGCGGGATTGATCGTAATTGAACCCGATCTTGGCCAGGCACTTACTCTTTGCCTTGTCGCCGCGATTTTGCTGGTAATGGCGGGACTCGCGTGGCGCTATGTCGCCGGCGCGATACTTGCCGTCATCCCGATGTTTTATTTTTTCGTATATAAAATTCCTTATCGCTGGAGTCGGGTTTCTGTGCTTTTAAACCCGGAAGAAAATACGGACGGCGCAGCGTGGCAAATTAATCAGTCGCTAATCGCGGTTGGAAGCGGCGGTTTTTGGGGCCTGGGGCCCGGCGACGGCAAACAAAAACTTTTTTTCCTGCCTGAATCAAGTACGGATTTTATCTTCGCCATAATCTGTGAAGAATGGGGCCTGATAGGCGCCGCGCTGGTTATCGTCGCGTTCCTGGTTTTCTTTTATCGCGGCATGAAAATCGCTTCCAAATCGCAGGACAGATTTGGATTTTACCTGGGAGCGGGGATAACTCTCATGGTCACGCTGCAGGGGTTTATCAATATTTCCATGGTTCTTGGAATGCTTCCGACAAAGGGAATCGCCCTGCCGTTTATAAGCCAGGGGGGCAGCTCGCTTTTGATGAATCTCGCCGCAACGGGCATTTTACTGAATCTTTCGTATCAGAACAAACTTGTAGAGGCGGCCGAATAGACTATATGTTTCGCGGAAACCAGAAACTTCATTTCACGGGGATAGGCGGCGTCGGCATGAGCGGCATCGCGGAGCTTCTGCTCAACCTGGGGTGCCGGGTTTCAGGCTCGGATCTGAAGCCGGGACCCGCCATCGACAGGCTTCGCGCACTCGGAGGCGAAATTCATATAGGTCACAGCGCCGACCATGTTTGCCGCGCCGATGTCGTCGTCATTTCATCCGCTGTACGCCAGGATAACCCCGAAGTCGTCGAGGCAAGGCGCAGGCAGATTCCCGTCATCCCGCGCGCTGAAATGCTGGCGGAATTAATGCGGCTTAAATATGGCATCGCCGTCGCCGGCGCGCACGGCAAGACCACGACGACATCCATGATTGCCACGGTACTGGTCGGCGGCGGACTCGATCCTACCGCCGTTATCGGCGGCCGTCTGAACGCTTTCGGAAGCAACGCCAAACTGGGGCTGGGCGAGTTTCTTGTAGCCGAAGCGGATGAAAGCGACGGCTCGTTCCTCAAGCTGAGTCCGACGATCGCGGTCATCACCAATATCGACCGGGAACATCTGGATCACTATGCCGATATGGACGAAATTCGCTCCGCATTCGCGGATTTCGCAAACAAAATTCCTTTTTACGGCGCGGCCATAGCGTGCGTCGACGACGCCAACGTGCGGGCGATTCTTCCGCGTCTTGAACGACGGGTCGTTACATACGGATTCAGCGGTCAGGCCGATGTGTCCGCGTCGCACCTGGAGTTTCATGGTTTCGGCTCCTGCTGCCGCGTCCACCACAAAGGAAACGTTCTGGGAACGCTTCGCCTCGGCGTTCCCGGCAAACACGGCGCGCTTAACGCGCTGGCCGCCGTCGCGACGGCTCTTGAACTGGACATGCCATTTGAAAAAACGGCCGCGGCGCTGGCCGGTTTTCAGAACGCCGACCGGAGATTTCAGATCAGGGGAGAAAGGAACGGCGTCCTGGTGGTTGACGATTACGGACATCATCCGACGGAAATCACAGCGACGCTCCGCGCCGCGCGGCAGGGCTGCGACCGCCGCATCGTGGCCGTCTTTCAGCCGCACCGCTACTCGCGGCTGCAGGCGCTTGAAGATGAATTTTCCCGCGCGTTCAACGACGCGGACGCGCTTATTGCGCTTCCCGTTTACCCGGCGGGAGAAGAAGCCATACCGGGAGTCGACGCCGAACGTCTCGTGGAACGGATAAGGCAGTCAGGTCATCGTGATGTCACATACGCTCCGGATTCCGACGCCGCGCTGCGGATTCTTCACGACAGAACCGGAGACGGCGACCTTGTGCTGACTCTGGGCGCGGGCGATGTCTGGAAAACAGGAGAAGCGTTTTTGCGTAAGGAACTGTGAGGAAAAATCAACATGAAAATAAAAACCACCTTGAATCGGGAAGTCGGCGGCAAAGAAGCGCCGCCGGATAAAAAGCGGGCGCGGCGGAAACCCGCTTCGAACCGGAAACCGCGTTTGTCCGCGCGAAGCCGTATCGCGGCGGCTTTCCGGTTTCTGGGCAAAGTGTTTGTGCCGGCGCTTCTGACATTCTTCGTGCTCATATCCGGAATTTTCGCGCTCAGTTCCGACGCGTTTGAACTGCGCGATATCCGCATAAGCGGCTGCCGCCACCAGGACGCCGGAACGCTGGAAGGCATCATCAGGGGAGAATTTCCCGCCAATGTTCTGCGCATTGATCTTGATAAGGCCCGGCTGCGGCTGGAAAAGGAAACCTGGGTGAAGCGCGTGGAAGTTCATCGCGTGCTGCCGTCGTCCCTGGTTCTGCGCATCGAGGAGCGCGAGCCTACGGTTCTTCTGGAACTTGGCGGCGCGCAGATGATGGCCGACGGCGAAGGCGTTCTGCTTGGAACGTACAAACGCGAATTTGGAAAGATTGATTCTCCGATATTCAGGGGACTCGCCGGCAAAGACCCGAAAACTTACGAAAAATATTATACGGAAAACGCCGGACGCATCCGGAACGGAGTCGCGATGCTGGCGGAAATCGCCGCGGAAATGCCGCAGGACGTCCGTAATATTTCCGAAATTGATCTTTCGGAATTGAACAATATAAAAATAATGATGGATAATGATCAGGTTGAAATATGCCTGGGGAGCGAAAACTACCTGAAGCGATTCAGCGGTTTTGTCGGAGACCCGGCAAAGAAGTACCAGGAACTGAAAAACCAGGGGATACAGGTGGCGCAGATTGATTTGAGCAACGACGGACAGATCGTCTATAAAAATCTTGAAGCCGTCGCCAGAGAAAAAACGTTGAAACTCAACAGATCCGTAAACAGATGAAAAAGAGTCCCATTATTTGCGGCCTTGATGTCGGAACGTCCAAGATATGCATGGTGACCGTCCGCAGGCATCCTGACGGCGGGCTGGAGCTGATAAGTTTCGGGCGTGCCGAATCGCGGGGGCTTAATAAAGGCGCCGTCGTCAATCTCGACGAAGCGGCGGACGCCATACGCAATGCGGCGGCGCAAGCCGAGAAAAAAGCCGGCATATCCGTGGACGCGGTCAGGCTTGGCGCCGGGGGCGATCATTTTCAAAGCTTCAATTCACGCGGGGCGGTGACGGTCACGGGGGAGCGCCAGGAAGTGACGCCGGAACTTGCGGCGCAAGTCATTGCCGCGTCACAATCGCTTGTCATACCTCATGACCGCGAGATCAAACATGTGCTCACCCAGGAGTTTTTTCTGGACGGCCAGGGCGGCATAAAAAACCCCGCCGGACTTTTCGGATCACAGCTCGACGTAACGGTCCATATCATTACATGCCGGAGCTCGCTGATTCAAAATTTGATCAATGCAGTCAACCACGCCGAGATGCGCGTACAGAAAGTCATTGCGCAGCCGCTGGCCGCCGCGGAAGCGGTTTTGACCGAAGACGAAAAGGAGCTTGGCGTCGCCGTAATCGACATCGGCGGAGGTTCGACAAGCATCGCCGTTTTACAGCACAGCTCGGTGCGGTTTACAAAAATTCTGCCGGTCGGCGGTCGCAGTTTTACCCGTGATCTTGCTATCGGCCTTCAGACTCCCCTCGAAGATGCGGAACGCATCAAAAGGTCTTCAGGAACGGTGTCGGTTAAAAGGACCGACGCGGAAGACCCCGTGGCGGTTCCCGGCATGGGTACGAGGTCTTCGCGCACCGTCACGCGAAAGACTGTCTGTGATATTCTACGTGCCCGCGCGATGGAGCTTCTGGAACTGATCGGCGGCCAGCTTCGCGCGGCGACGGAGGGTTCTACGCTCGTCGCCGGCGCTGTGATTACCGGGGGCGGCAGCATGCTTGACGGCATAACGGAACTGGCGGAAGAAATTCTCAATATGCCGGCGCGACAGGGATTTCCAATGGGGATACGGGGATTAAGCGACGAACTGCTGCATCCTGAATACGCGACGGCCGTCGGTTTAACGTTGTTTGACGCGGAAAACTCCATGGTTGGGCCGCCGCCGGGCGTCGTACAGCGGTTTGTCGGCAAAGTACTGTCATGGATGGAAAAATGAGGTAATAATTAGGAAGCTTTTCAGGGGGATTCAATGTTGGAAGCAGATGGAATATTACAGTTTGAAGAAAAACCGTTGAAAATCAGCTTTGATGAAGACAAGCAGCCGCCGGCAAAAATAAAAGTCATAGGCGTCGGCGGCGCGGGCGGCAACGCGGTAAACCGCATGATTGAAGCCAGAATCGGCGGCGTGGAATTCATCGCGGCTAACACCGATATTCAGGCGCTGCGAAGCTCCAACGCTTCCGTCAAACTGCAGATCGGGGCGAAACTGACCAATGGCTTGGGCTGCGGCGCGGTTCCGGAAAAAGGCAGGCAGGCCGCCCTTGACGACACAAAACGGATTATTGAGTACCTGGAAGGCGCCGACATGATTTTTGTAACCGCCGGCATGGGCGGCGGCACAGGCACGGGCGCGTCGCCCGTCATCGCCAGCCTGGCAACGGAACTGGGCGCGCTGACGGTAGGCGTCGTCACAAAACCTTTCGTTTTTGAGGGAAGGAAGCGTCTGCGTCATGCCGATGAAGGAATCAAGGAACTACAGAAAATCGTTGATACGCTGATAACCATTCCAAACGAAAGGCTGCTCGCCGCCATGGGCGAAAACGCGCTGCTTGAGGATTCCTTCCGTTACGCGGACGACGTTCTTTGCCAGGCGGTTCAGGGAATTTCGGATATCATCACCATGCCCGGAATCGTGAACGTGGATTTCGCCGACGTTCGAACCATCATGACCGGCAAGGGAATGGCGCTCATGGGAACCGGAATGGCCGAAGGGCAGAACAGGGCCGTCGAGGCGGCGAAACGCGCGATTTCAAGCCCGCTGCTTGAAGAAACTTCAATCCGCGGCGCGCGCGGCATCCTGATTAACGTCACCGCTGCGCGTGAAAACCTGCGCCTGCACGAAGTCGCCGCCGCCGCCAGAATCATCGAAGAAGCCGCCGACGCGGATGAAACCATCTTTGGCGCCGTATATGACGAAACCATGGGCGACAGCATTAAAATCACGGTTATCGCCACGGGTTTCAGCCAGAATGACGGCGAACAGCCCCCTAAAAGCGGCATCAGTCTTATTCCGTTGACCACGCCCGCCGGCGCGGTCAATCCTGAACCTAACGGAAATAACCTGGATACGCCGTCTTTCCTCCGCCGCTAGTCCGGATATTTCACCGGGGATTCTGAAGCAGAATCCCCGGTGAAATATCATTGCGGGATCACAGAAAATATTCGTCCAAAACGCGGGAAGACAGTTGGATATAGAGAAAACTGAAAACAACTATTTCGTCCCATGCGGACAAGGAGGTTATCATGAAATTTCTCAAAATCCGGACAGTCTGCGTATTAACGTTGTGTCTCGGACTGCTGTGCGGTTACATGCCGGCGCTGGCCCAGAAAGCCGACGCCGATCCCGCGCCCACGGTCGAAACGGCCGCCGGCTCAAAGATCAACCTGAATTCAGCCACTGCCGAACAGCTGACGTCACTTCCCGGCATCGGCACTGCAACAGCGAAGCTCATCATCGAACACAGAACCAAAACGGGCAGGTTCAACCGCGTCGAAGAACTTATGAACGTCAAGGGAATAGGAGAGAAAAAGTTTAAGGCTATAAAAGACCTGATAACGTTGTAAACTGACGGTTGCCGGCTGTCCGCGCCGACGGGCAGCCGGCAGCCGGGGGCGTGGACTCACCGCGCGGTGATCACGAGAACCCTCATGAAATATCCGGGCCGGAAACGCAATATGAAAAGTTATCCCGGCGATGGTTCGCGGCAAGCCGTCGTCAGGCGGCTCCCATGTCTTTGCAATTGCTACAGGAGGAAAAATGGAACCTGAAGTTGAAAAACTCGACAAACAAAAAGGCCGGCTTTTCGCGGATGTTTACGACAACAAAATCCCCGAAAGGGTACCAATCAACATTGCCCTGCATACAAATGTAATTGCCGGTTATGCCGGCATCCACGGCAGCGAGGCCCTATGGAATCCCTCGCTGCTGATCAACGCGAGCCTTGAGCTGGCCGAAAAAATTCCGACGGACATCAGTATTTACGGCGGCAGCATACTGTCTCCTGAACCGTACCAGGCGCTGGGCGCCGAAACAATGAAACTCAGCAAGGCCGGGTTTATGCAGCACCCGAATCATGTAGGTCTGTATCCCGAAGAATATGACGCGTTTATCAAAAACGCCTATGACTGCGTCATCGAGGTGGTTATTCCGCGAAATTATAAAAACCTTGATTTCCGAAACGACCCTGTACGCGCAATGTTTGCCGTAGCCCAAGGCATAGAAGCAAAAGCCAGGCATTTCGGCAAAGACAGGGTTGTTTCCGAAGCGGTAAGGGAAAAATTCGGCGGCTATGCGCCCGTTCCCGGCACGCGCACCGGCGTTTACGCTCCGCTTGATACTTTAACCGATACCTTGCGCAGTCTTACGGGCATGACGGCGGACATACGGCGTATGCCGGATAAAGTGGAAGCGGCGGTCGAATCACTCTACACATTCAATTACACCGCGGGCATTCCCCCGAGGATAACCGATCACAGCATGGTCTTTTTCCCGTTCCATATACCCACGTACATGAGAGAAAAAGATTTCGAGCGGCTTTTCTGGAAGCCGTTTCTCCGCCTTGCGACCGATTATGCTTCGCTGGGCGTTCATTCATTCGCGTTCTGTGAACATGACTGGATGCGCCTTGTTGATTACCTGCAGGACCTGCCGACGAATTCGATACTTCAGTTTGAGAAATGCGATCCAAAGCTGGTTAAGGAAAAATTGGGCAAGAAACACGTTTTGATGGGCGGCTTCCCGCTTGAAACTCTGCGTATTTCAACAAAACAGGAATGTATAGACAAGACAAAAGAGTTCCTCGACATAATGATGCCGGGTGGAAAATTCATCTTCATGTTTGATAAAAACCCGCTTACCATCAACGACATAAACCTGAAGAATCTCCAGGCCGTATGCGAGACCGTAAGGGATTACGGCGTTTACAAAAACGCCGGGGAGAAAGCCGGACTGGATTTTAACAAGGATGATTATTCCCATTCCAGGATTGAGCCTTTGGGAAGTAAATACTACCGCACCTGGGATCAGTATAAGGAACTTAACCCGTTAACGCCGGAAAGCGCGAAAAATGAAGTTATGGAACAGGAAAACGCGATCCTTAGATTCATTTACGGGCTTTGCCAATAAGAGGAAAGGAGAGAAAAGATATGTTCGATGCTGAAAAACTCAAAACCGCCATGGGTGATCTGGAAGAAGATATCGTGGTGGAAATACTGAATGAAGTAATGGCCGACGGAGGCAAGGCGGTTGACGCGGCGATGGCGGCTTGCCAGGAAGGCATGAGCACCGTAGGCAAAAGGTTTGAAAAAGGCGAATATTTTGTCGGCGACCTGATCTATTCCGGAGAACTCATGACAAGAGCCATGGACATCATCCGTCCGGCATTGACCGCAAATAAATCCGGTTCTGCGGCGACAAAGCTGCTTTTGTGTACCGTCGAGGGAGACCTTCACGATATCGGCAAAAATATCGTCAAGTCTATTTTTGAGGCGGGAGGCTTTGAAGTCGTTGATCTTGGAATCGATGTGCCTGCCGATACCGTAATTCAAACGGCCAGGGAACAGGATATTAAAATTATCGCCCTTTCGGGCGTTCTGACCATAGCAATAGACGCCATGAAAAAGACGGTTGACGCTTTTACAAAAGAAGGACTCCGCGATGACGTAAAAATCATCATCGGAGGGGCTCCCATAAACGCCAATGTCGCAAAAATCGTCGGCTCCGACGCCTGGTCGATCAACCCGCAGGAAGGCTATGAGATTTGCCGATCCTGGGCTACGGGAACCGCCGGTTAATCAACGTTTCCCTAGGGAAAATGAGGTGTCAAGTGATTATCATAGGTGAAAAAATAAACGGGTCGATTCCTTCCACCGCGAAGGCAATAGAGGAAAAGAACGAAGAATCTATCAGGAACCTTGCCATACGCCAGACCGAAACGGGGGCGGACTATATCGACATTGCCGCCGGCACAAGCCCCGAACTGGAAAGAGAAACCCTGCGATGGCTCATAAGTATAGTCCAGGACACGGTGGACACCCCGCTTTGTATTGACAGCTCGGACTGTCGCGTACTCCTTGACATGATCCCCCTGGTTAAAAAACCCGGAATGCTGAATTCGGTGTCGGAAGAACACGGTAAGTGCGAGATTCTGCTGCCCGCGGTGGCGGATTCGGAATGGAAGATCGTCGCGCTCACCTGCGACAACAACGGCATTTCCACAGATCCCGGGGTAAAATTCGACATTGCCGTCACCATGGTGGAAAAAGCAAAAAAGCTGGGCATCAGCGAAGACCGCCTGTTCATTGACCCACTGGTAACAACCATCAGCACCAACGGCGAATCCCTTTTAAGTTTCAATGAAACTCTGAAAAATATCAGAAACAGATACCCGGAAATTCACATAATTTCCGGGTTGAGCAATATTTCATTCGGTATGCCGTACCGTAAAATCATCAACCAGCAGTTCTTTGCGCTGGCGATGAGCGCAGGTATGGACAGCGCGATCATGGACCCGACCTCGGAAGACCTGCGGGCGACGCTGTTCGCGGTGGAAGCGCTCCTAGGCCGGGACAGACACTGCCGAAAGTATCTGAATGCCTTCCGCAAAGGGCTGATAGGACCAAAAAAGAATAATTAGACAAAATGGAAGATGCCGCCTGCATTGTCGCCTGCGAAACCCTCAGGCAGGAACTGAATCTTGTAATGCAAAACCGCGCCTGTACGCTGCCGGTATACTGGATAGACGCGGACAGGCACGCATGGCCCGACAAATTGCGGGAATCGATCCAGGAAGCGCTGGACAGCCTGCCCGGCAGCCGCGTCGTGCTGCTCCTGTTCGGGTTCTGCGGCAACGCTTTGGTGGGCATCAATGCCGGCACGCACACTCTTGTTGTACCCAGGGCGGCGGACTGCATACCACTGTTTATCGGTTCCCGTAAGGAACGGGATTCTTACGGTAACGACACCTATTTTTTCACGGAAGGACATTTCAACAGCGGGGGCGGTATCGCATCAGACGCTTCCCGCGTCGTTCAGCGTTATGGGGAAAAACGCGGCCTTTACATTCTCAAAAAAATGTTTTGCCACTATCGTAATTTTGCGGTAATCGACACCGGCGCTTTTGACGTTTCGGAACTGCGGACGAAGGTTGAGCGGTTTGCCGCGCAGCTTGAAATTCCGGTAAAAGTTATACCAGGCAGCCTGCGGCTCATCGACGCCCTGCTGTCGTGCAGTTGGCCGGAAGATGATTTTCTGATAGTAAAACCCGGCGGAAGCGTCAGTTTTGAGGATTCCCTGCGCGTCGGCAAAGCCCGGCAGCCCGATGCCCGATAACGGCGGTTTCCCTGCGTATCGGGATATTGCTTTTCCAAAACGGAAAACCACGGCGAGGGTATCGAGCAAAGAAGCAAAGAAGTGGGTTTTGCAATTACTTCATTCATAATTCATAATTCGTAACCTGTAACTGTAAAAGGAGAGGAATCTGGAGATGGCGAGCGCGTTTGACGAACTGACATGGCGGGGACTGGTCTACGACAATACCGAAAGCGTTCCGGAACTGCTGGGTGCGGGGCCGGTGAAGATTTATAACGGATTCGACGCAACGGCCGACAGCCTGCATGTAGGACACATGGTGCCGCTGCTGGCCCTGGCGCGTTTGCAGAAATTCGGACATATTCCCATCGCCCTGGCCGGCGGAGGCACGAGCATGATCGGCGACCCGAGCGGACGGACGGACGAACGCCTCCTTCTTTTACGGGGGGAAATCGAGGCAAATATCGACGCAATCAAATGCCAGCTTGCTCATTTTCTTGATTTTGAAGTGAAAGCCAATCCCGCGCAATTAGTGAATAACGCCGACTGGCTCCTTTCGCTGAATCTTGTTGATTTCCTTCGTGACACGGGCAAGCATTTCACGATCAATTACATGATATCCAAGGATTCGGTACGGACGCGCCTCGAACGCGAGGACGGCATATCCTTTACCGAATTCAGCTATATGCTGCTGCAATCATACGATTTTCTCCACCTGCACGATCATTTCGGCGTCACGCTCCAGACCGGCGGAAGCGATCAGTGGGGAAATATTACAGCCGGAGCGGAACTGATCCGGCGCACGCGCGGCAAATCGGTCGGCGCGCTGGTCTATCCGCTTATCACCAAGTCCGACGGGACCAAGTTCGGCAAGACCGCTTCCGGCGCGGTCTGGCTTTCAGCCGAACGCACCTCGCCGTATCGTTTTTATCAGTTCTGGTTCAACACCGACGACCGTGACGTAATCCATTACCTGAAGTTTTTTACCTGGCTCGACGCCCGGACGATCGCGGAACTTGAAGCGGCTGTTAAGGAAAAACCGGAACAGCGTGAAGCCCAGCGGCGGCTTGCCCGCGAAATGACGCGCATCACGCATGACGAAACCGCGCTCGGAAAAGCCGAACAGGCGGCGCAGGTTCTTTTCGGCGGCGAAGTCGCGGGTCTGACGGGCGCGGAAGTCGCCGATATTTTCGCGGATGTTCCTTCAGGCGAAATATCCGGTGAAAAACTCAAGGGAGACGGTTTATCCCTGGCGGAACTGCTTGTGTCGACCGGAACGGCCGCTTCCAAAGGGGAGGCGCGCCGCGCGATAGAAGGAGGCGGCGTTTATCTGAACAATCGCCGGATCTCGGATCCGGCGGTCAGTGTAACCGCCGCAGATGTTGTCGACGGCCGATTTCTCGTACTGCGCCACGGCCGGAAAAACTACAGGCTGGTACGTATTACTGATTACTTCCAAACCACATAGCACCCTTTAAAATCAAGGGTGCTATGTGGTTTTGTTTCTAACATGCCACCATTTTAATTGTTTTTTAATTCTTCGACAGCTTTTGCAATCGGCTATGTTATTAAAGATTACTTGAGTCGCCGTGCCAGGAGAACGACATTTTCACCGAGCAGTCGCGCTTCCTCCATTGCAGTCATGTTTATACCGCCTCCTGTGCCGGTCAGAACATCTCCCGGCTCGCGTCCGTAACCGATAGCTCCACCGGCGACAATCATACCGTGTGCTATGCAAAAAGAATTAATCAGCGATTTGGCCTGTACT
>Ga0123353_10002663_pt1 | contig 22249 bp, 34 predicted proteins | sample TergutLab28metaG_3_FD_92763 | JGI IMG/M metagenome (GOLD analysis project Ga0123353, IMG submission 92763) | Labiotermes labralis P3 segment gut microbial communities from Petit-Saut dam, French Guiana - Lab288 P3 | ecosystem: Host-associated > Arthropoda: Insects > Digestive system > Gut ... | reverse complement strand
CTGTTCGCCGCGCTAATTCTACGTTGCTCATATTTTCATTAAGTCCTTTCTTCATCAAAGGTGTATGAAAACAGCATTTTCCCCGTCTCAATTGTATTTTGTTTCAAACTTGTTTACCTCCACGGCGGCAAATCTGTAGCCGCAGTAATCTCCACCGTCGGAACCGTCAGCACGACCCCTGCCGGAAATACATAATGATGCAGGTGACGGGTATTGGCTTTCATGAGCGTGTCCTTGAACATTTCACTGCCCATAGTTTTCAACGCAACGCCGTCCCACATATCCCCGCTGGTAGTGACAAATTGATTTTTCATATTTACCTCTTTAATTTAAAAGACACTCTTAGCGAGTGCCTTTTTGTTTTGCTTTCTTAATTGTTTAAAACCTCCGCGGCTTTCCGTGCATAACTGTCTTTTTCCTCCTGCGATAGCGCAGATAATTTAGACAGCTTCAAATATTGGTTTGATAGTTTAATTTTAGTTTCTGTCTTTTTGATGTCGAAAGCAGATTCAAGTTGTTTGATTTTTGCAGGCGATTGCAAAGTCTTTTCCATTTCATGAAACTTGTTGATATATGCCGCAGTGAATTTTATTCCCTTTTCGCCTGTCATTTTGTTTGCTACAAATTCGCAGCCTTTGCGGGTGAGGAGGTAGCAGGGGCGAGGTTTGCACTGTTTGTCATAATATGTGCTTTCGATAAAGAAGTCAGCCAATCCATTTTTGGATTCGCTGAAATCTACCAGTGTTTCAGCGTATTTTTGAATGTCTCGAATTAGATGGGCGTGACTTTTCCCGATTATTTCTGCGACTTCCCGGCTGTCGATTGTCTCGTAATGATTTTCTGTGCTTAACTCACTCGGCTCGGGCTCGTCTAAAATGCAGGTGAAATAATGAAAAGCCGCATATCTTCGGTTAGAATCCGATATAGCGCTGAGTTTTCTTGCGAATTCTACAGAGAGCCTGTAGATTGTTATCTTTTTTTCTCCGCGCTTTTCATAAGTGAAGTGATTCATATAATCCTCGCCGATAAAAGCAAATTGATTATCCTCAATATTCTTTTTACACCAATAATTATAATTATCCGGCTCCGATTCCAAAAAATCATATAACATTCTTGAAGATACTGTGCCGTATTCATCGACCGGTAAGCATACCTCAATCGGGGGTGGTTTTTTCATGTTTACAAGTTTACTCATTTATAGCCTCCTGTGTTGTCGATAATTTTATATGCTTCTACCATTTCTCAGCGCGGCTTACAACAGTAAGCCGCCCTGAACCTCTGACCTGTTAAATCAATTAGTTTGCTCATATATCTAACCTCGTTTCATTATTAATTCAAGGTTAGTTATATCAGTGGCTACTTTCGCGGAAAAATGCTTAATAACATATAGAATTTCACATAAATTTTTATTTTTACTGTTTACTGAGTCAATTGAATGATGTCTTACAAAATCTATTGCGTCATCTAATATATTAATTTCCGTAACAGCGTCTTGTAATTTATCTGCAATATTATTCATTTTAAGATACCGCCTTTCTACATTTTTCCGCCTTTGAACCTTGAAGGTAACCAAATTTAAAAGCCATACATATTATTTCATACGTACCTCCGCAATCGTATATTTCGTCCATGTGACTTGAATACATACTATAATTAGTATTGATTTTTAAATTTTCTACTGCTTTCTTTACTGATTTAATAACCATAACAAAAACTCCTTTCAAAATTAAAATTTTTAATACTTGACAGGAGTGCTCATCTATGATACAATATTTCATAGATAGAGCAATCTGTCGGGTGAGAGAATTTCGGTAGTGGCGGTCAAACTACAAGCCGATATTCTCTCTATTTTTTTACGTCCAATTCGTTTTTAACAAGGTATATTCCTTTGCTTATTACATCTGTGCGAGAAACATTAAGTTCTTTTGAACATTTGTCAAGAGTGTTTAACTCTTCGCAACTTATGCGAATTTGTAAGCTTTGGTCTCTCTTGCTATCTCCTTTTATTGGACGTCCTGTTTTTGGCGACATTTAATCACCTCACTTTTGCCATGGTTTAATTATAACTTATGCCATGGCATTTGTCAATAGGTTTTATGTGAAAATTGTGTGAAATATTTTGCCATAATAATAATAACTCCTTTTCAAATTTTAATACTTTACAGGAGCTTCAAATCGTGTTATAATGAACACGAATAGCAAAACTCCTATTCAAAGATGAATAGTCCGAATCTTGTTCAGGGAGGCGGGCTATTCTTCGTTTTTGTTGGTTGCGAGTTTTTCTTTGACCAATTTAATTCCATCAACCACTACATTCACACGCTGTGTATTCATTTTATTAGCGCACTCATTTAATAAATCAATTTCATCTTTCGACATTCTGAAACCGATTTTTTCAGTACGAGGGTTGGTGGTTGGTCTGCCCATCAATTTCTTTTCCGCTGCGATTCACCCCCTAACGTTTCAATATAAGGGGTGGGGAGGGCGGCTCCCCGCCCCTTACTGTTATTTTGTTTCTGCTATGTCTAAAAGTTTTTCAGTTTCGTCAAATGTTTCCTCACCGAGAACAACAAACAACGATTCGTACAATTCGTCAGCACTAATCTTTCCGCGCTTATATTTAACAGCGGGATTAGCCAGACTTCTTTTAAAAGCCTTGAATTCCTCTAAAGTCATATTCTCACCACCTCTCAACGATATTTACAAGTTTGCTTGTCTGTTGTCATTGTAACATATGGTCGACCATATGTCAAGAGGTTTTATGTGAAAGTTATGTGAAATATTTACTTAAACCTCGTCCGCTTTTCAAATATTTCGCTTTCCCGAATCATATCAGCAAACTCTTGTTTTAATCCTTGCCGCTCGCGCTGCAGAATATCCTCCAAATTGTCCGACGCGTTGCCTTGAATTGTAATTACAGGCGCGTAATTAACCTCGACTATAATTTCCTTGCCGCTATTATCGTCAATAGTTACATGGATAGGTTTAGTGTTTGTTTTAGCTAATGAATTATTTCTCGCATAACTTGGCGTTTGCAACTGTCGATAATATTCGCTTTTGTCAATAGGGGCGTATTCCGAGTTTCTCATTCTGTATATAACATCGCTCGCTCTGTCGTCAACATCTGTTCTGATTGTGAGGTTTGGCATTTCAATGCGGTAAATAAGGTCAGATGAGGCGTTAATTGCTTCCCTTAAATCACCAATTAAATTTTCTTCTAACTTCTTATCCCTGTCACCCCAAAGCCCGAATCCTGTTGACCAATCCGCTCTAAATGCAGCCCAAAACGTATCACCGTAAGACATATTATCTACAAGATTCTTACGTGCGTCAAGAAATTGTTTTTGAGCGTGTTCGCCAATTTCTGTAACTTCTGCCCATATTTGCTCAAAGTCTTTACGGTAATTTTCGGTTATCATCTTTTCGACAACAGCAAGCCCATCAAGCGTAGCGTTGTATGCGTGCATATCGCCGCTGTCAATATATAACTCCCTCGCTATTCTCCGTTGCGCCTCAATCTCATCTTGCATAATCCTGTGGGCTTCTTCGATTTCTTGCCTGTATTCGTCAGTAAATCTCTTTAAGTTTTCCATCTCGGATATGGCTTCAGCGTAATTAGTGCCGAAATCAATATTATCTATGTTTTCTCTTATTCGGTGAAATTCTTTAGAAATATCTGATGTAGCAAGTTCTAACCTCCGCATGAACTCTGTTTCCCCTTGCAAGATTTCATAATCTTCTATTGTTAGAATTTCACCCGCTGATACTCTGTTAAACATTTCATTAACCATACCGCGAGAATCAGACATTCTATCCGTATATCGTTGATTAAAATCATCAAGAATCCCGGATATGATATGCACATCAACACCGAGGGTTTCCGCCACCTCGCCGGAAGCAATTTTAAATGCTTCAAATACATTTTCATAACGTATTTTAAAATTATCTTCTAATGCTCCAGCAAGATTATTAAAGGGTTCATACATCGCTTCGGCTTCCGCCGGCGTGAGCGTACCATGTTCACGTAAATTCATGCCATAAAATTCAAGGTCTATGTTTGCACGTTGAATTTCTGTGCGTATTTCAGATAACCGTTCACGCGAGTTAATGACTGCTTGTGCATTCTCGCGTTGAAAACGTGTGTTTTCAATAATATTACTTGTTAATTCATTCAGCTTCTGTCCGCCATTGTCAAATAAATAAGGGTCTGCATACTCCTCACGAAGCTCACGCATTTTCTTCTTATTAAGCTCAACCGCAACGGCAACCCCCGCAAACGTCAGCCCGATTCCCGCAACTACGGGATTCATGGTGCTTAACGTCCTCGCTAATCTGCCGCCCGTAATACTCGCACCGGCTTTAAGCTGCATAAAGCCTAATAATTCCGCTTTTCCCGCACGATATGCTAAGTTTAAGCCCTTAACAGCTACCGTCAGCAATGCAAGCTTACTCGCAAATTCTACTGCTTGTTTGACATTTTCGGGATTCTCCCGAACCCACTCGGAGGCGGAATTAATCATGCCCGTCATGCCTTGCGCAGCCTCGCGGATATTAGGCAGAAATATTTCACCAATCGACATTCCGAGCTCTGAAATTGCAACTTTATTCAAAGCCAAATCGCCTTTTAAATTATCAAGCTGAACGCCCGCCATGCCCGCCGCCTGCCCGAGCCCGCCGTACTTCCCGCTTGCACTCTCAATATTAACACTAAGCTCACGAATATTGTCAATGCCCTCGTCAGCAAGCATATTCCAACCCTTGAGCGCAACAGTATCAAATATATCCGAAAGAGTATTGTTTCTTTCCTCGTCGGAAAAATCGGACAGACAATTTTGTAAATCGCCCATAACATCAAACATATCACGGCTTGCGCCCTCCGCGTCATAAAGCTCTACGCCGAGTTCTTTCAGTGTGCCTGCCGCTTTCGCCGTGGGCGTTGAAAGGTTGCGTAAAATTGCGTTAAGTGAAGTTCCCGCCGCGCCGCCTTTCAGTCCCGCCTCCGACATGACTATTAACTGTGCGTTAACGTCATTGATTCCGAAGCCCGCAGTTTTCGCCGAGCCGCCCACGTTTACATACGATTCCGCAATCTGCGAAAGCGTAAGGTTCGTGAGCGAGGTAGTATATGCCATGCTGTCCATAACGGCGCGGCTTTCCTCCGCTTCCATATGGAACGTTTTCATCGCCGCACTGGTAAAGTCATAAACAAGTCCTATTTCGGTGCGTGTTGCGTTCGCTAAATTAGTACCGTAACGCATTTGCGAAATAACTAAATCTAAATCGCCGCCGACCTCGACAAGTTGATTTGCCTTTGCCGCGAGCTCACCAATTGGCGTTCCTGTAGCCTGTGCCGTGGCTCGCACTTCATCGCCGAGCCGCTTCATCTGCTCCGCATTATATCCCGTCAGAGCCGCGATATTGCTCATTTCCGCTTCAAAGCTCGCCGCAGGGGAAATAAACGCTTTATAGAACGTAGCTCCTGCCGCCGCTACGACCGCAGTAGTTGCCAAGAAGTCAGTGCGTGCACGTGATAATGCTTCAGAATTTCTCTGCTGCCAGTTTTCGAGCGTCGCCATGCGCTCCTGTTTTTCTTTTAATTTATCGTATTCGTCACCAAGACGATTATTTTCATTAGTTAAGTTATTAGTGTCTACGCCTGCGGTTTTGAGCTTGTCGCTTAAATCTCCGTGCTTCTGCGTTTGCTTATCAAGCTCTCTGTTTACTTTTTCAATTTCAGAAGCCTTAACGCCGTCGGTGTTAATCAGCTCTTCTTTTTTCTTTTTGAGCTCGTCTATTGCTTTTTGCGTGTTCTGATATGCAGAAACGTCGTTCTGCGTTTTCTTTAAATCGCCGAGGCGATTTTGCAAACCTCTTACAGATTCAGAGGCGGTGTTGAACGAGTTTCTAAAGTTAGAACCAAGCTCGCCTTTAATTTGCATTATAAGCTCATAATTTTTGCGGTTACTCATTCTATCCGCCCCCTCTCTTATTTTTCTGCCTCATTTAAAATATCAATCCATTTACACAGCTCCCGCATATTTAGCGAGAGCCAGTGCGGTATTGACGTATGAGTTGCCCTTGACAAGCGAAAACTTTGTTTTCTAAGCCAATCGCACGGGTTCTCGCTTATTCCGTGCTTACTAAAAAACGGCGCGCGGCGTTTATGATTTTATTAAAATCAGAAATAGGCAAAGCCTTTAAAACATCGCTTCCGATTTCCGCCGCCTTCGCCGCGATTCTGTACTGGAATCCGCGGGACGCCTCGGCAATCATCATAAATTCGTTGTTGTCCGCCATTTCGATTTCAACGTCAATATAATCCTTTCCTGTGAGCTTATCGAAGTTGAACGTGAATTTCTCGTGTGTTTTGTCTTCATACGTCAGCGGTGTTTTGAGCGTATGCTCATATACGCCCGCATTGGTTTTAATTTTTTCTGCCATTATATTTTCTCCTTTAAAAATGTAGGGGCGGACGACTCTGTCCGCCCGTTAATTGTTAATTGTGCATTGTCAATTGTCAATTGTGCATCGTCCGTCACATACCCATTGCTCTACGCATATCTGCAAGGTAATTAGTACCGTTGACCTCGTAGATGAAATTCAACATATCAATTTCAAGCACTTTTTCACCGTTGATATACGTCGCCCAGTACTGCACAGAGTACTCGCCGCTGACGTTACCGACAGAAGCGGGCGCAACCTGACCTGCGTTTAACGATTTCGGCTGTATAATCATTACATGCTTGTATGCTGTAATAATTTTCTGTGCTTTGAGCCTGTTTAACTCTTGAATTGGAACCCGCAGTTCGATTTGATGATTGCGCTGCTCCATGAGTCTTAACGCGTCTGTTGTCATGTTTCTGAAATTTAGGGTCAGCGTCATGGCGTTGATGTGACCCATGATTGCAGTTTCATAACTTCCGGCAATGCCTGCTCCGCTGATTTGCTCTGTTACATTTTGAATTGTCGGCATTGTTGCGCTCGCCATGCCGTAATATAAATGACTGCCCTCAAATATGTTGAAATTAGCAATTGCTTCGCTTATTCTATCTGCCATTGTTTTCTCCTTTCTTACCCAAATATCGTCGATAAGTACGACATATCAAATTCAAGCAGGAATACTATTTCCTGCGCGGGTGTCGGCGGTGTCTGAATGATTTTGATTGTTATCTTGCCGCTTGCAAGAGTTAAATCATTATTAAGCGCAGCAGGGAGCTCAATCCGTCCGCCGAGTAAATGACCCTCCGCTACAAGCCCGTTGGTGTGAATATTGAGCGAGTCAATTATACTCGTGGCGAAGCGGTTATTCATTTTTTCGTCAACCCTGCTCCAGAATGTTAATATCGCAGTTCTCCCGCGCCATGCGAACATACGCGAAACAGAAATGAAATAATCCTTCGGGTCACGGCTTGCGGGATAACAGGCAGTATAATTTCCCCAAAGCACAAAACCGTTTGTAAAGTTCAGCGCAGTAACTATGCCGTTTGCATTTAGGTAATTCGCCGCTTGTATGTCGAGTAAAATCTCTGTGCCGTCTCCCTGTATAATCCTGTCGATTTGCAGACTTTTGTTTGACGGGCTTTCAGACGGTATTCCGCCGTTTCTCGTATCGGTGACTGCCATCAGAGCCGCCGCCTGCGTTGACATATGGAAAACCCTGTCACCAAGTCCGCACTTAAAGCAGCATAAAATCTGCTCGCTGTCGAAAATGTTTTGCTTATTTTTCCATGCGGGAGCTTCGCTGTAGTGTTTAATTCCGCTTGCGGAAACATCAACGTCAATAAGAGCCTTTACTTTGAAAAGTCCGTTAATGCCTGCCGCTTTCGCATTCATCACCGCCGCGACCTCCGCGTCATGCGAGAAGCCCGGTGCGATAATAATATCCGGCACAATCCCGAACGCAGGGAGAACCGTATCAATAAGCTCGAGCCCTGTAGTCTTTTTGGTGTTAATATCAAAACCGCCGATTATATCAGCCTTTGAAACCATAGAGGGCTTGACCGCGTCAAAGCCTATAGTGAGCTCCGCCGTGTTCGCAGGAATATCCCCGCCGTCAAGGATTTCAAGAGTCAGCGCAGTGTCGGTGTAGAATAAGGCGTAGTCCTTTCCGGCTTTGTAATCCTGCACAGCTACGCTTTTCTTAATCGCTTCAAACGGCAGTGTTACTCGGCCGTTAACAATAGGGTATGCTTTTTGTGCAATCGTTTCTTTATGCTTTGCGGGGTCGAGGACGTTCACAAAGAAAACAGGCGCAGTCTGATAAAGTCTGAAATGATTGAATATAACCTCGCACAGTCCGTACTTTCCCCAGCCCTCCGCGCTGTCCGAATAACCGAGTGCGGAAACCGCCTCGCTATAATTTCCCGCTCTGATTACTCGGTTTACGTTATCGCCGCCCGTCACATGAACAGGCGCAGTGCCAACAGCAAACGTAATCCCGCTTGCCGCTACTGCAGGGGTAGAAACAGAAGTAGGCATTTCTTCCGTCCTTGCACCGTGAAAAAAATCTGACATTATCTAAGCTCTCCTTTCGCGTTATTTTCAATTTCTGCGGCAATTTCTTTATAAACAGAATATAAGAGTGTGCCGCTTGTGGTTAAGTCCTTGCGTGCCGACGGAAGCTTTTTTATCGGTACGATAAGGGTGTATAACCCCCCATATTTCCCGATTTCCTCTTCGTACTGCTTTTTGATGTCGTCATACTTTCCGCAAAGTACCACGTTGCTTCGCAGTCCGCTGTTGGGAATCGTAGGGCCGATATACATATACTGCCCGAATACCGCTTCGGGTTTTTTCTTCTCCGCTGCGGGAGGTTCCGGCGGCGGGGGTTGTGTTACGGGGTTATTTTTTTTATTTTCGCTGTTAGTAGCCATAATCTACCTCCTTAAATATTTATACTAAAAAAAGCAACTTCCTTTCGGAAGCCGCTTTTTAAAGCCTTTTTATTTATTTTTGTGGACGGTGCAGGTTATTCTTCATTTTTTAAGGCTTTTTCATACATTTCATCAATGCCTTGCCTAATTATTTCTGCTTTTGTCAACCCATAAACCTTTACGCAAAAATCAAGTTTTTCTATATCCGATTCCGATAACCTAATTCTTGTGTTTAGATTCTTAGGGTCATCGGTTGGCCTTCCCATTTTCTTTTCCGTTATGATTCACCCCAAACATTTTAAAGTGGCGGGAAAGGCGGCTCCCCGCCACTTTTGTTGTTAATCGTCCAGTTCGTCTATGATTTCGATTGCCCTTTGAAATGCTTCTTTTCCTAAAATCACTTTAGTATTCTGTACAAAGGTTTTTTTATCGATTTCGCCACGGTCGTACCGGATTGTGTTTAGTGCGAGGGCTCCGGTTAAACTTTCAAATTCTTTAGTAGTCATATTTTTTTCACCTCCGTTAAACGATATTTACAAGTTTTCCTTGTCTGATATTATCATAACATATGTATCCACATATGTCAAGAGGTTTTTTCTTTTTCTACGTTTTGCACTAAATAAAAAGGTTGTTTTTGTTTATGTTGTACATTATTAATATAATGTGTCTACTTCTTGCACTACTACGGGCATTTCAAAAGTAGCCATAATCTACCTCCTTAAATATTTATACTAAAAAAAGCAACTTCCTTTCGGAAGCCGCTTTTAAAAGCCTTTTTATTTATTATTGATATTCTTCCAAAACCTCCGCGGCTTTCCGTGCGTAACTGTCTTTTTCCTCCTGCGATAACGCGGTGAGTTTGGATAACTTTAAATATTGGTTTGAAAGCCTTGTTTTTGCGTTTAGGACTTTAATATCTTCCACGCTCGGTGCTGTTTGCTTCCTATCTATGACGGGGACGTGTTCTTTCGCACTCGATTGAAGAGTCTTTTCCATATCATGAAACCGATTTATATACTCCGCTGTGAATTTTATTCCTTTTTCGCCAGTCATTTTGTTTGCGACAAATTCGCAACCTTTGCGGGTGAGGAGATAGCAGGGTAGAGTTCTTCCTATACCGTCCTTGTAAGTGTTTTCGATGAAGAATTCATTCAATCCATTTTTGGATTCAATGGAATTGTTCAGTGTTTGAACGTATTTTTGAATATCACGCATTAAATGAGCATGACTTTTTCCAATTGTTTGAGCAACCTCGCGGCTGTCAATTCCGACAAATTTAATATTACTTTTTGCCTCTGATATTTCATGTTCAATTTTAATTATCATTTCAATAGCATGTATTATGCTCAAAAACGAAGCTGTGACACCATATGCGAGCTTTTTATCCGGTTTTTTCCGCATATTCTTTTCAATCCATTTTAATGTCGATTGGATATCCTCACGATAATAATTAATTTTTCCATGTTTATCAAGTACTTGCGTAGTGGCAATTGCGGTTTCCATAAAATATTCCTCCTGTAAATTTTAATAGTTGACAGGAGTTACTTTCTATGATATAATAGATTTCAGATAGAGTTAACTCTTGTCGGTTGAAATAACCTGTTACAGTTTGTGAGACGGTGCAGGTTATTTCTTTTTTTCTTTTTCTTCCTTTGCTCTTTTAATAACTGCAAGTAATTCATAGTCAGATAAACCGTCTAACATTTCTGAAATTAACATGCCTGCAACAGTATTGGGAGATTCTATATAAGCTTTATTTGATTTTAAATCTTTTTCAATTGTTTTTATCATATAGCTTTGTAATGAAATTCCCATTTTTGATGCATATGTTTTAACAGAGTAATGGAAGTCATCGCTAACACGCAATGTTATATTTTTTATTATGGCTCACCTCCTATTTTAACAATAGCATGCATGCATGCTATTTGTCAAGAGGTTTTTTCTTTTTCTACGTTTTGCATAAAATGAAATGGTTAATTTTGTTAGTATTGTACTTCTTGCACTACTGCGAGCATTTCAAAAGTAGCCATAATCTACCTCCTGTGTTATTGGTGGTTTTTCAAATATTAAAATCATTTCGCCTGCGAAATACGGCGATGAAACCCATTCGCTTGGGTAAACCATGTACTCAAGTGGAAGTTTTAGGGCAAATTGCTCACCTATCCACCGTTCTTTGAGTAATTCAATACGAAGTGAAGATAAAATATTTAAAACATCATATGCCCCCTTGCTGTCGTTATCCGAATAGGTGCATACTATGAGCCGTATTTTAGATGTGCTGTCGGGTTCTTCACCTGCGGCTTGCGTGTCGTCGCCTGTAAGGAATTGAGCAATTATATACGGAACATAATTTTTTTCTTTATCCTTACTCGGTAAACCCATTAAATGAACCTCTAATGCACGTCTAAGCACAGTTTCATTGTTTTGTTGTTTTTCCTCTTCGCTCGGTTCATAACCTATAGGGTGTTCATTTTCTAAAGGGCGTACATCAAGAATAATATTTTTTGTTTTATCCTCAATATATTTTTTGAGTTCGTTGAGTAAAACTATATCAGTCATTGTTTTTTCCTCCAGTCTGTACCCCAGCGATTTAAAATGCGTGTTACTTCGTGGTCGATACGTTTGTCGATGGTTTCTATAATAGTGTCGGCAACTCTTTCAGATATTTCGTCATTACCTATCATTTGAGCTCCTGCTAACGCTGTTACTTCACGGATTGGTAATCTTTTAGGTGTTGTACGTTCAAAAATTCCATAACGATAATTTTTAAACATATAAAATGCATTTCTATATTGAAATTTTTACCGCCTTTAATTATTTGAGATTCAACCGGCTTTCTTGATTTTTCTTTCCCGCTGTGGTTTCCAAAATAATAAAGAGGTATTTTCTGCCCTGCGAACGTAACATCTGCGGTTAAATTGTATGTATCAATGCTTGAATCGTAAGTTTTGACTTTTATGTATTTATAAAAATGTTCTTGCTTTATGTTGTATTTTTCTTTTACACCTCTCCACGCTGCGGTTCTTGCGGCTTGAGAAGCTCTTTTAATAATACTTCCAAGACTTATTCTGAGTTGACGTTCGTTATCGTCAAAATCGAATGAAATGTCCATTAAATCATGAAGTTTATTTAATTTACTATCAATATCAATACTCAGCCAACTTTTATTTAACACACTCATTCTTCTAAATCCTCCAAGTCAAGCGTAATACTTCCCGCATCGAACGCTGTTTTCAAGATATTGTATCGATTGCCGCTAATCTTGATTTTCTGTTCTTTTCGAGGCATGGTTTTTAAGTCGCAATAATTTATGTAGACAGTTAAATCAGCGATGAATATACCGTCAGCATTATCTTTCGCCCCGCGCTGGCGTTCCTTTGCGCCCTCGCTGTCAATTACAACGAGAATGTCATAAACTTTCCCGTTGTATTCGACTTTCACCATGTCCGCGAACTCATCCGCGTTGTGGAAAACTCTTTTAAGGTCACGCTTCATCTGCTCTTTTAAACTCATGATTGTTACCCTCGCTTACTTAACAAAGTTTTCTGCGTAAATGAACGGGCAATAAGTCCTTGGTGCGGCGAGCGGTCTTGCGCCGAGCCGCAGCTTGCGCGTGTCTTTGTTCTGCTCTACTACGAGTTTCGGAATACGGCTTCCCGTGTGCGTTGTATGATGTGCGTCGCCGTGGTCGATTTGTGTAATAGAGCCATACATAAGCCGTCCGCAGGCAGGAGCTGTCACCATTGCGCTTGTTGCGGGGAAGTAGAGCTTTTCCGCGCCGCCTTCAACGTAACTGTGTGCAACATCGAACAGATTAAGTTTAAACCCGCCGAAATTAAGCGTACCCATGTGTGCAACGCCGGGGTGTGCTGTCATCTCAGGGTTAAGCCCGCCGTACTCCATTCTTCTGTTGTCAAGCAACGCTTGAACTTTAGGTATAGAAGTAATTGCGTCCGCCGCCTGAGTACCTAAAACTAAGTCAGCAGCTGGAAGTCCGCGCTTCGATAACATTCTGCACATAGCTTTTACAACGCCGAAGAAGTCGCCTTTATCTGCGTTAATCGGTGTTTTCACAGTGTACTCGTGTTCGCTCTTGTCCTTGAAGAACTGCACCGAGAATTTATTACCCTCTGTTTTCGCGTCAATGTACGTCTGCATTTCACAGGCGTTTTTAATCATCGTCATGACACACATCAGCTCTTCGCGCCGGGTAATCATGGCGGCAAGCTCATTTAAGTCTTTCAATGTAATCTTCGCCGCTCTTTCTGCCTGCGTGCTCCCTGCGAACATCGCCTCTCCGAATCCACGCTTTTTCAAATCGTCCAGCGTGAGCAAACGCGATGGTGCAATATATGCAGGCTGTAACTCGTTAACTTCGTAGCCTGTACGGTCAACGGGAATATCTCCGGCAAGCTCGGAAACAAGAGCCGCCATTGTCATATCGCCTTTCTTGTATTCGGTCAATACTTTATCAGAAGTGAATATATCCTCGTCCTCGTTGGTCGGGAAATATCTGTCCCTAAAAAATGTTGTCGGGGAAACGATTTGCTCGGCAAGAGCTAAAAGTGTAAAAATATCAAAAATGTTTATTTCCATTATGTTTAGCCTCCTTATTCTGCTTTAAAAGCGGATTTAAACACGATATTGCGCTTACGCAATTCGTCCTTGTCCATCTCTTTGATTTCGTAACTTTCCTTGACCGTAACTTTTCCGAGGTCAAAGCAGCCCGCCGTGTAAACCTCCGCAGTCACATCGTCAGTTTTTCCGACAACTGTTTCCGCGCATAAAATGCAGTCGGGTACAAGAGTATCACCCGATGCTGCCATACTGCCGAGTAGGTAAAGTTTGCTATTCTGCGCCGAACGCGCAAATACTGTCCCCCGCGGATATGTCTGCTCAGCAGTGCCGTGAGCAATCACCCGCCCCCTTACCTCAATGGCAGGGTTTACATCGGTTATTAAACCGTCATGGTTGTTTAATGCTTTTACACTCATTTCTTCTTGTCCTTTCCGAGCAGAGTCGTAACCGCTGCTCTTGCTTTCGTCATTTTTTCTTCCGGCGTTTTAGCTTCAACAGTGCCGCTCTCGCTGTTCTCCGGTTTCACGCCGTCTATTCCGCTTGCCGCTATGTCGTCCGCTCTACCCTTGAGATAATTTTCACCCGCCGCCTTCTGCGCCGAAATAATTGCCTTAGCGACTGCGATTTCCGCGTCTGCGGCAGAAACAGGCTCGTCAAACTTCGCCTTTGTCGTGATTTCCTCGAACCCTGCAACCGCCGCGCTCTCGATTTCCTTGATGCGCTCGCGCTCGGCTTTGGTTGCGGACTCCGCTGCTGCGGACTCAACCTGCGCGACAAGCGCAGGAAACGCCGCGATTAAATCTTCTACGGTTTTAATGTCCATGCTTTCTTCTCCTTTAATTAAATTCCCCTCCGTGGAGGGGTGCCCCGCAGGAGCGGGGTAGTTGCCGCTCGGCGGCATGGTGGTTTGTTTATTTGCAACTCCGCCTGACGGCAGATTTAACAACGCTTTCGGTATATTTTTATATGTAGAAAATGCAACAACATTCGCTAACGCTTGCGCTTCACCGAACATAATTTCATCGCAGAACCCACCCGCTACAGCGTCTTCCCCTGTGTACCATGTTTCAGCTTTTAATAATGCGGCGATTTCGTCTTTGTCTTTTCCTGTTTTGAGCGCGTAAGCGTTAATCATGCTGTTTTCGATAACATTGAGCTCCTCTGACATTTTTATAAGCTCGTCCGAATTAAACCACCCGCGCAGTCCATACGAAGGCTTATGTATCATGAAAACGCCGCTCGCGGGTATCATAATCGTATCGCCTGCCATTGCGATAATTGTTGCCGCCGATGCCGCCCAGCCATCAATCTTGACAATTATTCTCGCCTTGTGGTCTTTAAGGCGTGTATAAATCGCGTTCGCCGCGAAAACGTCACCGCCACCGGAATTAATCCGCACCACGATTTCCGTTACGTCGCCGAGCGCGGCGAGCTCCTTATTAAACTCGGAAGGCGTGACTTCATCTCCCCACCATGAATAGTTTGAAATATCGCCGTATAAAATAAGCTCCGCGGGCTTTTCTCCCGCGGCGGCAACAAAATTCCAAAATCTGTTGATTGTTTTAGGCATAGTTTTTACTCCTTTTTTGTTTTAGTTATATTGCATAAATGCAAGTTTATAATTTTGTACAGATTTATTTTTGAAAAGTCTTGACATACGTATTAATACGTGCTATAATATAAGAACCGCACGCCGTTGCCCGCGTCAAAGCGCGGACGGCTGAGCGAACCTTGAAACCTGCGGTTATAAACAGGAGGTGAGGGAATGACCTACGGAGAACTTAAAAGAAAAGTCAAAAAGAATAATTGCAAATTCGACCACGAGGGAGCAAGCCACGAAATGTGGAAAAACTTAACCACAGGAAAACTATTCCCGATAGGACGGCACGACACACAAGAAGTACCAAAAGGCACACTAAACTCAATATTAAAGGACGCGGGGCTTAAATAAGCCTCTAACGTCCACATGAAAGGAGTATATTATGGCAAAATATGTTTATCCGGCTATTTTTACCAAGGAAGATAATGGGCAATATTCCGTAAATTTTCCCGACTTTGAAAGTTGTTATACCGGGGGAGATAATTTACAAGAAGCGTTTGAAATGGCAAACGATGTTCTTTGTTTAACCCTTTACGACAAGGAGAAAGCGGGGGAAGCAGTTCCTACCCTCTCTGACCCCAAAACTATCGTAGTTCAAGAAAACACCTTTGTATCTCTTGTGGCTTGCGATACGTTGGAGTATCAAAAGTTCTACGACAATAAAGCCGTAAAGAAAACTTTGACAATTCCCTCGTGGTTGAATACGAGAGCCGAGAGAGCAAACGCGCCGTTCTCTCAGATACTCCAGCAGGGTTTAAAAAATTATCTGAGTATCGCAGAATAGTTTAAACCGCTCCCGACTAATCGGGGGCGGTGTTATCTGCAGCCGCCTGCCGCTTAACTTCCTCAACCTCCTGCATTAGTGCTTCTTCGTGCTTTAAATCATGTACATTCTTATAATAATCGCTTCCGTTCATTTCCTGCGCTTCTTTATCGCGGGTGGAAAATCCGTTTTTGACGCGCAGAGCCGCCGCTTTGACCTCTTCGATAGGTTTTAGCAACCCCTGCGCGGGGCCATTGAACTGTGCGCCGCTGTACGCTTTGCGGATTGCGGGGTCACTGAAGAACCCCGGGGCTGATATACGTCCAATCGCCACAGCTTCGCATAACCATTCCTCGTAAATTGCTTGACAAAAGTCCGACGCAAACCAGCTGCGGAACATTCTTACAGACTTCCAGAATTCAAGCAGCGCACCTCTTGACGCACTGAATGAAGATGTGAAGTGTTTAATTAAAATCTCGTAAGGGATTTCAAGAGCCGTTCCTATATGGCGGGTGAACGCGGTCACAAATCCGTCGTAATTCGGATTGGGTCTGCCCGGTGTAACAAGATTCGCCTTCCTCCAAACCGACAATAGTGCCGCTGCTGATTTCAATGTCGTACAGCTCGTTATCGCCCTGTTACTCCTCAGAAACGGCAGCGCCCACCGAGCCCGGCGGCGCATCGTCATCACTGTACCTGCTCTTTTCAATGAATACCGCCCACAGAGCGTTAATGACCGCCGCGTCAATCTCGGCTTGATTATACCGTCCGAGCTGCTTTAACGGCTCGATAATCGGCGCAAGGAACGGAACACCGCGCCGCTGACCTATGCGTTCGCGGTTCATCAGATGAATAACGTTACGACGTCCCGTTGTTTTACCGAACGCTTCCACGCGCTTCCAATCGCTGTTTAAAAACCCGCTGTCTGACAGCGGGTGAGTGTTTTTTATATGATACGCGATAACCTCACCGCTCTTGTTTGTTTCAACGCCTCCTATGATATTATTGTTCTTGAAATCAAGCGGATTCGGATTACACAAGCGGTCGGCTTCAATAAGCTGTATCCGCAAATTATACGGCGAGTTAATGCGCTCCGTAGTCGGCAGCAGCGCAATTACGTCCCCCGACAGCAACCAGTTCAAGAACGCGAGTTGCTGAAGTTCGCAGAAATTGTCAAGCCGCTCAATGTCGCACGCTTCCGATTCCGCCCACAGCGCGAACTCGCGCTCTATATGCTTTTCAAGGCTTCGCGCCCTGTTCTCCGTCATATTCAACACTTCATAGTCAATCTGACATTTGAGCGCAAGCCCCTGACCCACGACATTGGTTCGCATTGTCTTGATTGCGCCTGTTGCAATCGGCGAGCCGCCCATGTACATATCGCGGCAGCGCTGCCGCGCTGTAGGAAGATTATCCTCTATATCTTTCTTTGAATCCCCGCCTCTGTAGTTCCAGCCTTTCATGGAGTTTTTGCTGTGCGAAGCACCGTAGTTACCGTAGCCGGAGTTTATGACTTTTATCGCTTGCCGGGCGGCGGCGCGCTTCGCGCCTGTGATGGGGGAGATGGCGGCGATGGCTTTGTCGAGTATGTTCATGTTTTTTACCTCTAAAACTAACTTAATTTGCATAAATATTTGTAAATTTTATGATATAATTGACTATAACAACTATGTTTTCTTTAAACACATAAAATGCATTAGGAGGAAAGATGTTTTCAAGAGTATTGACAAATTTCGACAGATATGCTACAGTAATTTATGTGTGCTGTTCTCGTATTCGGTTTCAATTCGCGACACGCCTTTAACTGTCGGCGTAGAAACAAAAACCTCTTTCTTGTTCCCGAAAGTGGAAAGCCGCTTGGAAGCAAGCAGCAGCGGGTCGCCTTCCTTGCCCGCCGTCGCGGGATAACCGTCAATTTCATCCGCATACAGAATCCGCGCCGAACGGCTGCGAAGCCCTGCAGGAGAGTTTGCACCCACAATCGTAACGAAGCCCCCTGCAAAGTCTTTATGAAGTATCGTGTTACCGCTGTTGCGGCTTTTTTCGTTCACTTTCCCCGCAAGAACAGGTGTTTCCTGCAGCATAGGAGTGAGCTTTTCCTTGCTGAAGGCTTCCGCCATCGGTTTCATATTCGGCTGCATTACAATCATGGGGCAGGGGTCGTAGTGCATATGATAGCCGATTGGATTTAAAATAAGCGCATATGTCTTGGCAACCTGGGCTGCGCTCATGACAACGATTTTCTGAACATTATCATTGGAAATAGCGTTCATGATTTCCCGCATATAAGGGACGCGGTCAGTCCTCCACCGTCCCGGCTCCGCCGACTTCGACGGCAGTCTTTGGTACTTATCCGCCCACTCGGTAAGCGTCATATCCGGCGGCGGCTTCAACTCCAAGAAAACCGATTTTAACAAATCATGCGTTGCTTTCTTTATTTTCGGCATTACCGTTTTTATTGTTTTCAGCATTGCAACTTTCCTCATTTTCGGCATTGCCGTTTTTATTGTTTTCAGCATTGCAACTTTCCTCCGTTACAAACGCATTGTCTAATTCCGCAAGCTCATTCAGCGCCTCGTCGCAAGCCGCTTTTATAATTTTTTTAATTTCCACTACTTTGGTTTTCTTGGAAAGCACGGGCGCAAGCTTCGACGGCATCGCCATTATTCTGCTTTTAAAATTCGTCAATACACTTGCAATAACCGCCCTCACGTCCTCCGATGTATGCAGATTTCCCTCTTTCAACCCTAATTCAAATTCAACATCTTGCCGTTTCGCCCGCATGAATAAAGCCCGCTCGGTGTGATAATTAACACCGCCCTCGCCATCGGGCTTGCCGCTGCGTAAAAAGTTAATATATTTTTGCACGGTCGGCACAAGGTCATATAACCCCGCCTTGCATTTATACTCCCCAATGACACCTTCATCTCGAAGCTGCCTCACGCGCCTCTCACTCAAATCCAAAACCCGCGCAATTGTCTTCACTGTATATAAAGTCAAAAGGCACACCCCCTTATCCGCGCCACCCCTTACAATACCCCCCTGTTGATTCTCACTCGCTATTCCACGGAAGCAGTTATTTTTTTCTCGTATCTGAGCAACCTTTGGGGTCGCCGAACCCGCAACGCTTCTAAAACTCCCCAAAGTACCTAAATGCTTTCGGGGCTCTCTTCGTTTTCATAATCGTAGCTGTCGTCGATTTCGCCAGTGTCGGGATTATATTTATACTCACCTTTAACCCGCTGTTTGTTAAATTCATGCCTGCGGTTATCAAGGTCAAACTTGTCTGTGTCGAATTCGTAAGCACGCATGGAATCAAGTAATTTTAAAATCCGCCCGTGGGTCTTGTTAAGCTCGGCTTCAAGTCTCATCATTCTTTCAAACGAGCTTGATTTGAAAGTTTGCTCGACTTCACCTTCACATTTCGGCGTGGTCGTTGTAATTATTTTATCAGTATGAAAATCTATTTCGCTATTCTCATAAAACTTAATTTTCTTGAAAAGGTCGCGTTCTTTTGCCAAAAGCAATCCGTATTCATAAAGCATATTAGTTTCGGCGTTTAACGTAACGCTTTCAATATATGCCCGTTCCTCGTCTGAGAGGTTTTCAAGTTTAATAGCGCTGTAAGCCCCGTGGGTTTCGGCGTTCTTGTTTTCTTTCGGCGCTCCGTGTCCGGCGGCATTTTGATTTTTCAATGGTGCGCCGTGACCTTTCGCGTTTTGATTGCCGGATTGTCCTCCGCGGGTTTTCTTTTCTTTTACTTCCGCCACAACCTCACCTCCGATTCGTTTGTTTGTTTTGTTATTCGCGGGTAATAAAAAAGTAAGGGAAGTGCGTTTCTTAGAAAGTAAAGCTCCGTCAACGCGTCCTCATGGGTGAGGGAAACCCTCCCCCTGCCGGACGGGCAACCCCCGCCCTCATGGATTTATAATAATGATAAATTAAATATTGCTTTTACTAAGTGGTTGATATTTTAATACCCATTACGAGCCCGATAAACTCGAAAGCATATAATAAAGGACGGGATTTCTCCCGTCCATAACTTTCTTTATATATAATAACACAGATTTCCGTACTTTTCCATACGGAATTTTTCCGCATTTTTTCCGTGATTTTTCTGCGATTATTACGTGTTTTTTATGGTTATTTTTATGTTTTTTAACTCAAAGCAATTGCGCCGAAATAGAGAACAGCAAAATCATTAACTGCCATTTTTCTTTTTTTATATAAGCAATCTAAACTGCTAATATTTAAATGTTCAAGAATATTTTCTTTTTCCATTTGTTGAAAATACCACAGTTGAATAATAGTGCGCTCTTCGTCGGAGAGTTCGTTAAGCAGCGTTTCTATCTCGTTTACCTTGTTCTCGGTAATTGATATATTAGCGACGGTCTGAGCCAGTTCCGTCAAATCCTTGTAAGTATTATTCACATTAACCGAATTCGTACCTATGGGTGTTATTCCGGCTGACGTTTTGTCGGACGGGGCTGAGATATGAATTAACTGCGATTTTCTCGTTTTTAGATTATTCAGCGCCGTGCGAAGTTTAGGATAATTATATAAGACATATTCCGCTTCTTTAAAACAATTCATTTCAATTCCTCCTAATTCCGCTTATACATCTGTACGTAAATATATACCCCCGAAACAAAATCGCTCCGCTTAACTTCTTTACTTTTGAAAATGTAATCCTTATACATCTTTTCAAATAGTTCGGGTACGTTGTTTTCATTTAGGGCGATTTTCTCGGCCCTGCGCTTTGATATTTTTTTATCCGCGAAGTCAATTTGCGGTTCCTTAAGATACTTTGAGTGTCCCCAAAATCTCTCGTACTTCGTTCCTTTGGCGAGATAATTCGCCAGCCCGTTCAACCCACAGTCATGCTTAACACGCAGGCGGCGGGTTTGCGGATAGGCACCGCCGTTCCACTTGTCTTCGATTTCGTCGCGGCTGACTCCACCGGACATAATTATATGATGGTGAACCCTAATATCTTCGCCGTCATGCTTAAATTCTGTTACGTATATGTATTTGAATTCCTTTCCTTGTTTCTTATATAACCTTGCAATTCTGCGCAAATAATTTCTTACATCGTTGCGAGCGTCTTGAGGCGAGGCGGGTAAGTTTCCATCATCGTACCCGAACGTCCCCCAGTAATCGTCTGATGAAAAATTTACATTTGACAGACGAGTAATGCGTTTCTTGGTGTTCTTGTGATTGAGGTTTTTCTGCGCTTCGCGGCTTTTGGCATGTTCTTTTGCTCTGATTTTTTCCTGCGGGTTAAAAAGCGGGAATATTTCACACTCAAGCTGGTTTCCGGCTTTAATTGTTTTAGTGCGGTATAGTTTTACGTTATCGTGGCGCAGCAACTCGAGAAAATCGTCGGGCGATTGATATTTTTCGTTGTAAATATCCAAATCAAATAATGACAGCTGACCTTCGATATTAAGTTTTTTATTTCTGCGTTTCATACGAACCTCTATTTTATATTAATTGGATGATATAGATTTAATGTGTGATTATTAGGGTTTTTACAATGAGTAAAAAGTATTATTTTCTTCTCACCCAAAATAAATCCCCATCCTCAAATCATGCCCCCTACACGGAAACGGCTCTGTTATGTAACACTCATCGCAACAGTTCTTACAAATTGGCAGATTCATTTCGCAGTCGGTGATTATATTGTCGGAGCTGCCGCATGATACGCATTTGTCGCCGTTATTCATGGTCGCCACTGGGTAATTCTAAGACTAACCGACCTTCAGTAAATGCTTCGTATAACGTCACCCCGTCACGATTGATAAAATACGGCAAAAACACCTGCGCCATATCAACCATTTCGGTTTCCAGTATTGCCATCTGTGCCGAAAGCCAGTCCTTGACGATTCTCCACGCTACACGCTCCGCTTGTTCGGGTGTTGAGTTTTTTACCCTTTGTTTTTGTAATACGGCTTGTACTCGGGCAGCGTTTGCCGGCAATCTTGCAGCTTGCAATCCCGATGATGTTTCAACAGAAAAACTCACTGCGATAATTTTACTGTTATCATCATAATCGAACATTATCTTTTTCGCGCCGCTTTTTGCCAATATAATATGTATCTCGCTGACTGTTTTGTGAACATCTATATCGGTTGTGTAATTCTTAAGAGCCATCATTTCCTCCTGTTCGCCTTGCGTGATTTCTTGGCGATTTTTCTTTTTCTGCGCTTCTTTGCTATTTCTTTACCTTCGGCATAATCACGGTTCCACGGTTTATTAACTTCACGCGTGACACTTGTTTCGTAATTTTCAAGCATTATTATGTACCTCAACTCTCTCAAATTCATAAACCCAAACCCACGGGTTATTATCCCACGAATATTGACCGCCGTCGCGTTTGGCGTTTAGACTGTCCCATAATTTTTTGAATTGCACTCTTGGATTAAAGTCATTAAT
>Ga0123353_10002661_pt1 | contig 22251 bp, 18 predicted proteins | sample TergutLab28metaG_3_FD_92763 | JGI IMG/M metagenome (GOLD analysis project Ga0123353, IMG submission 92763) | Labiotermes labralis P3 segment gut microbial communities from Petit-Saut dam, French Guiana - Lab288 P3 | ecosystem: Host-associated > Arthropoda: Insects > Digestive system > Gut ... | reverse complement strand
GCGACGCCCTCGCTCGTAAGCACTGTCACCGTCGCCTCCGCGGAGGGCTCCGGCATCCATGTGCTCGACGGCTCGCTGACGCTTCAGGGCATCACCGAGACAGGTGCCGCCTTCGCCGGGCTTCAGGTAGGCGAGGGCGCAGCCCCGGCCGTCTCCCGCTCGTCGTTTGACTCGAACGGCTCCTGCGGGCTTTTCATAGGCGCGCTTGCGACACCGGTCGTGACAAGCTCGTCGTTTGACTCGAACGGGGACTATGCGGTACGCATGGACGCGGACGCGACCCCGGCCTTCTCCGGCGTGACCGGCACCGGCAACGGTGCAGGTGCCACGGCGGACGTGGTCCACGTCTTCGGCACCCGCAGCGTGGCCGCGACGCTTGCCATGGACAGCACGGCCACCGTGCTCCCGTACTCGGGCTCCCTCACACTCGCCCCAGGCGCGAAGGCCGAGGCCAAGACGGGGGCCGTCTTCATGAGCGGCGGCATAACGGTGAGCAAGGGCGCGACGCTCACCGCCGGGCCCGGGGCCCTCTTTAAAAGCGGTGACATCACGGCGTACGGCACGCTTGATGCCGTCGGTACTGAAGGGATGCCCGTCGTCTTCACCTCGGCCCACGACCCGGCAGGGGGTGCCCTTACCACCGACACGCCTACATGGGGGGACTGGGCAGGCATCCGCTTTATCGGAAGCGGCTCGGACTTAAGCAGGCTCAGTTACGCCGAGGTGCGCTACGCGGGGCGGGCACTGCCTGTCCCCGGCGGCAGCGTCGAGGGCACCTACAACGCAGGCATCCTCATCGGCGGGGGCGCCACACCTTCCCTCGTAAGCACGGTGACGGTCGCATCCTCACGCGGCAACGGCATCCAGGTGCTCGACGGCTCGCCCGTGCTCAGCGGCATCACCGAGGCCAGCGCTGACTATGGCCTTGAGATAGGCCCGCTTGCGACCCCGACCGTCACGGGCTCCTCGTTCGACTCGAACGGCGGCTATGCGGTCACGATGGACGCGGACGCGACACCGGTGCTCTCCGGCATAACCGGCACGGGCAACGGCATAAACCTCGCCACGGGCGAAGGCGCGAACGTCTCCTGTGACGCGGTCGAGATCTATGGCACCCGCAACGTGGCCGAGGTCTTTACCATGGAGAGCACGGCCACCGTGCCTGCGTATGCGGGCCGCTTCACTGTCGCAGACGGCGCGAAGGTCGTGGCCGAGACCGGTGCCCTCTTCTTAGGTGCCGACATAACGCTTGACCAAGGCGTGCAGGGCCCGGGCGGGCAGTGGGGGCCCGGCGGGAGGCTCACTGTAAAGCCCGGGGCCGTCTTCAAAGGCTGCGACATCACCGCGCTCGGCACGCTTGATGCCGTCGGCACGCTTGAGGATCCCATCATCTTCACCTCGCCTCGCGACCCGACAGGGGGCGCGTTCATGGGCAGCAGCCCGCCTGCCCCAGGCGGCTGGGCAGGCATCCGCTTTATCGGGCCGGGCTCAGGCGCAAGCAGGCTCGGCCACGCCGAGGTGCGCTATGCGGGGGGTTACGGTCGGATCCCGGACGGCGCAGGTATCGCTGCTGGGCTCTACAGGGCAGGGATCCTTATCGGCGGGGGTGCCGCACCCTCGCTCATAAGCACCGTCACCGTTGCCTCTGCAGAAGGTTCCGGCATCCAGGTGCTTGACGGCTCCCCGACCCTAAGGAGCATCACCGCGACGGGCTGTGGGATAGTCGGCCTTGAGATACGGGAGTCTGCGACACCCACGGTCCTGGACTCGTCGTTTGACTCGAACGGCTTCAGCGGGGTTTACATAGGCGCGCTTGCCAAACCGACTGTCACGAACTCGTCGTTCGACTCGAACAAGGTCTATGCGGTATCGATGCACCCAAATTCAACGCCTGTCTTCACCAGTGTGGCCGGCACCGGCAACGGGGTTGACGCGATCTATTTCTCCAGTTACGACGCACGCAACGTCACAGAGACACTTACGCTGAAAAGCGCCGAGACGGCCCTCCCGTACGCAGGCATCCTGAAGATCGGTGCCGATGCGCATGTGTCCGCCGACCCGGGTGCGGTCATCTACGGTTACGGCACAGAGAACCACCTCACCGTCAATGTGGGCGGCACGCTCACATTGAAGCCAGGCTCGTTCGTCAAGGGCATGGACATCACTGCGCTCGGGACCCTTGACGCAAGGGGCACGGCATCTGCCCCCGTCGTCTTCACCTCGGCAAAAGACGGCGGTGCAGATGCAGGGGGTGTCACCAACGGTGAGCCGAACAACCCTTCTGCGATGGACTGGGAGGGCGTGCTGCTAGAAGGGCCCGGGGCGAGCGCGAGCAGGCTCGAGCATGTCAAGGTCCTATACGCAGGGAAATACGTACCCGCGCTCCGCATCGTCGGAAGCGCGGCATCCACCCGCACGATCGACCACGTGACCGTCTCGCATACAGGCCCTAGAGGCATCTCGGTGGAAAGCGGCTCGCCATCCATCGACCATGTGACGGTCACAGATGTAGACTCCACAGGCATCTCGGTCTCTGATGGCTCGCCGTCAATCGACCATGCGGTCGTCTCGCGTGCGGGCTCCACAGGCATCTACGTGCAAAGCGGCTCGCCGTCCATCGACCATGCGACGGTCACAGGGGCAGGCTCCACGGGCATCTCGGTGGAAAGCGGCTCGCCGCGCATCAGCAACACGACTGTCACCGGGACAGGCTTCACAGGCATCAGTGTATCCGGCGCAAGTACCGTTACCGACTCGGTCTTCTCCAACAACGGCTCGTACGGCGTCCTCTTTGACGGGGCATCGACCGGCTCCACGTTCAAGCGCTGCACCATCAAGGGCAACGGGAGCGCCGGCGTCAGGGCAGAGGCCGGTGCCTCCTCCAGGACGGCCAAGATAAACATGTGCGACATCCACGGCAACGGGGGCTCCAAGGACATGAACCTGGATGTCTTGTCAGGCATCGGCCTGTCCGCGATGTCTGTCGATGCCAGCTACGTCTTCTGGGGCCGCCGGGAGGGGCCGCGCCCTGTGGAGGCCGCGATGGCCACGGTCGAGCCCTGGCTCTGGTCCCCGTACAAGACCCCCAAGTCGAAGCAGGTCTTGGGCGGCTACACCGAGTGCGGGCGCTACGGCGAGCCGGTGAACACCGCGACAGGCAACTTCTACTACTCGGCGACCGACCTCTCGCTCGCAGGCACCCCTGCGCTCGCGCTCTCGCGCACCTACAACCACCAGGACGCCGACGTCCCAGGCCCGCTCGGCCACGGCTGGCACCTCGAGTGCGAGTCGTTCATCCAGCCCGACAGCGACGGCAACGCGGTCGTCACCTACCCCGGAGGGGCGAGGAAGACCTTCGAGGCAAGCGGCACGCCGGGCGCCTACACGCCGCCCGAGGGCACGTTCGAGACGCTTGCCAAGGGCCCGGGCGGCGGCTACACGCTCGTCTTCACCGGCGGTGGCAGGAACGCCTACGCCCCGCAGGGGTGGATAACCTCTGCGACAGACACGTACGGCAACACCGTCAGCTACGCCCGCGACGCGAACGGCCGCCTGACATCGCTCTTTGTCGGAGACACCGCGCCAGGGGGGCGTGCGATCGCCTTCGCGTACAACGCACGCGGCCTCATCACGGCCGCCTCCGACACCGCGTCGCGCACGGTCGCCTACGGCTACGACGCCGACGACAACCTCACCTCGTTCACCGATGCCGAGGGCAACACCACCGCCTACGGGGTGGACGGCGCACACCGCATCACCGGGGTCACCTACCCCGAGCAGCTCGCCGCAGGCACCCCTGCGGTCGTGAACCACTACGATGCCGAGGACCGGGTGGACTGGCAGCTCGACTCCTACGGGTCGACGATGACGTTCTCCTACGAGGACACGCAGACGACCATCACCGACAACCGCGGCAACACGCTCGTGCACCTGCGCGACGGGCTGTGGCGGCAGACCGGCTCTATTGATGCTGCCGGAAATGCTACCAGCTCCACGTACAATGCGACGGGACTCCGTGGGACGGTGACCGATGCCCGCAGAAACACCACGGCCTTCACCTATGACGCGAACGGCAACACCACCAGCGTGACCGACCCGCTCGGCCACAGCACAAGGGCCTCCTATGACGCGTCCTCGAACATCCAGTGGGCAGAGGATGCGCTCGGGTACCGCACGGAGTATGGCTACGATCCTACCGGGCGCTTCTTGACAGACATCCACACCCCAAGCACCGACACGACCTTCACCTACTACCCGTCAGGGCTCGTGGAGGCCATTGCGTCTGCCGGGGCGACCACCACCTTCACCTATGACGCGGCAGGCAACCCCGCAAGCGTCACCGACCCGCTCGGGAACGTCTCGGTATCCGAATACGATGCCGCCGGGTTCCTTATGGCTACCGAGGATGCAACGGGGTGCCGCGTCGAGTATGAGCGCGATGCGCTCGGGCGTGTAAAGTCGGTCACCGATGCGTCAGGCGCAATCGCACATTTCACCTATGACTCCAATGGGAACCTCGTCTCAGTTGTCAATTCGCTTGGAAAAGAGGTCGAGTACAGCCGTGACGCAGGCGGCTTGCTTGAAGGCGTCACCGATGCGCTCAAGAACCGCACCTCCTACACGTATGACGAGAACTACAACCTCAAGACGGTCACCGACGCACGCGGCAACACGACCACGTATGCCTACAGTGCGAACGACCTGCTCACCTCGGCCACCGACGCGCTCGGGCATACCTGGGTGCTTGACTATGACGCCAACGGCAACCTCATCCACACATGGACGCCGAGCGGGACGGAGGTGTCCCGTGCTTACAACGAGTGCAACCTGCCGACCAGGATAGAGGGTGACGGGTTTGGTTACACGTTTGATTACGATGATGCGCACCAGCCCACCTCGCTCTCATGGATCGGCACGAGCGATTCGCTGGGCATCTCGTATGGCGCTGAGGGGCGCGTGGAGGGCACAGAGGACAACTTGGGCGCACACCCCTTTAGTGCTTCATACGGCTACAACGGAGCCGGATTCGTGTCCACGCTCGGCATCAACTCGGACTTTACCCGCGGCTTCGGCTACGACCTCGCGGGGCGGCTCACCACGCTTACGGCAGATGCCACCGCGACCCCCGTCACGTATTCTTACGATGCTGTCGGGAGGCTTACCGGGCGCACGATGCCGGACGGCTCGGTGACAGGCATAACGTACGACGCGGCAGGCTGTCCCGAGTCGGTCACGACGACCTTGCCGTCAAATGTGTTTTCGCACAGCTATACACGGGACCTTGCCGGCCGTATAAAGACGGAGAACGGCGCACGCTACGGGTACGACGATACCGGCCGCCTGACGTCCTGGTTCGACCCGAGTGCGGGTGCCACGACGACCTACGGCTATGATGCGGTGTCGAACCTCACGACGGTCACGGTGGGCACCACTGTAGCAAAGGCCTTCAGCTTCGACGCGGCCAACCGCATCGCACCGGGCTCGGGCTACGTATATGATGCAGGGAACCTTGTCCAGACCCCGGACAAGGTGTTTGGATATGATGGGCTCGGTCGCTTAAGGATCGTTAAAGACAAGGCCACAGGCACGGTCTTGGAAACCTATACGTACGACGCGCTGAACCGCAGGACGAGTGTGACCACCACTCACACCACGTACTTCCACTACGATGGGGCGAGCGCCGATGTCATCGCAGAGACCGATGCTGCCGGCAACATCACCACAAGCTATGTGCGCGACCGCGCAGGGAACCTCATTGCAATGGAGCGCGGCGGCGAGCGCTACTGGTACCACACGAACGCCCGGGGCGATGTCGTAGCGCTCACCGACGGGTCAGGCAACACCGTCAACACCTACGCCTACGACCCGTACGGCAACCCGCTTGCCACGACAGAGGCAGTGGCGAACCCCTACCGCTATGCGGGCTACCGCTATGACAAGGCGACCGGGCTCTACTGCCTCCACAACCGCTACTACGACCCGGCGAGCTACCGCTTCATCACCCGCGACCTCTACCCAGGCGAGCTTGACAACCCTGCGAGCATGAACCCCTACGTGTACTGCGCAGGCGACCCGGTGAATTATGTCGACCCTGATGGGCGTGCTTCTCAGAAAAACATTGACTGGGTCATGTGGGTTAACGGTAAGTATTTGCACCTTAACCTGAACAAAACAGAAGCAGGTCTCTACATCGACAACCCGGGAGAAGCATCCAGTATGTACTTCGCGAGGACAATGGCTATTACCCTAGCCAAGCGGTATTACCCAGGGGTGTATAATGCTGACGATATCAGGGCCAATGCGTTCAAGCATGCTGTCTGGAACGCCATCGGCGCGTTCCTGATCGGTGCCGACAGGGCGAAGGTACATACTGACGCGCATGAATGTGAGCAAATCAAGAATCCAGATCAAAGGGATTCGTCGATGATGGATTTTCACAACAACGCAGCAGGTCTGGCAATCGGTGAGCTGTACCGCATGGAGCTCCTCAATGCTGCTGGCATGGGCTCTTACGATTATCTCGGTGTCAGCATACCGCTCACCGGCAACCATTGGGACAACCTGGCCCTCATGGTGGAGACCGCGGCCAACAACGGGCTTTTGACATGGCTCAAATAATGGCGGGCAAACGCAACAAGAATGTACCCTTGCCCTTGTTAGCGGTTCTTGCAATAGCAGGTGTGCTGCTGATTGGCTGTTCAGCTACTTGCGTCCTATCGGGTTTGGCAAAAAACCTCATTATGGGAGGCTCTCCCTCATATCATCTTTGGGAAAAGATACTGGATTACTGCGAGACGCACGAGGAGATACGGCTGTCTGACGTCACCGATTTCGACTGGGATGTCGCGTATGTGGACCCGGAGCCTTACGGCAAGGGAGAGCGGTTGAAGGAGAAGTACCATATCGAGGGAAAACTTAGCGAATCGAATGGCACAAGGCGGATTGCGTTCTGTAAAGATGGAAGACTGGTGCTTGAGTTTTTTCATGTCTCGGCAGGCGCTTTTCGATTGAGCCTTGATCCATCTGTTGAAATAATCCATCCAGATTCCGTGTTCGAAGCGGAGTGGGTCCCAATGGCATCGCAAAGCGGGGAAGAATACCTGCATCTGACACCAAAGCAGGAGCAGGATGCTGCACCGTTATCAGGCGATGTCGATGCCGGATGATGGGTGCCTGCCACAATGCGGCAGGCAGGGCGATCGGCGGTTTGTACCGCAGGAGATTCCTTGAATCCGGCGAACTTGGTTCCCTCGACTATTTTGGGGTCAGCATACCGTTCACCGGCAACCATTGGGACAACCTGACCCTCATGGTGGAGACCGCGGCCAACAACGGGCTTTTGACATGGCTTCAGTGACGAGCAAGCTTGCGCCCAAAAGAAGAATACCTATGCCGTTGCTTGCGGTTCTTGCTGTAGCCGTAGTGTTGTTTGTCGGTTGTGCAGTTGCGTGTGGCGGGACAGTGCTTATTGGGCATCTTGCGGGTTTGCCATCAGCTAACCTTGAGTCAAAGATACTGGGTTACTGCGAGACGCACGAGGAGATACGGCTGTCGAATGTCACTGATTTCGACTGGGATGTCGCGTATGTGGAGGGCCCGGAGGCTTACGGCAGGGGCGAGCGGCTAAAACGCGAGTATAAATAATATCGAGGGGAAGTTTGCGGAGCTGAATGGCAGAACCCGTATTGCTTTCTGCAAGGATGGGAAGCTGGTGTTCGATTTCTACAATGCGGGATACGCCTACCCAATCCTGGTTGACTCGCTTGGGCTATCAGCAAAGGTCATCTACCCGGACTCTGTGTTCGATGTGAGGTGGGTTCCGGCATCGCAGCTGCATGAAACGCAGACGCACAAAGGGAAAAGCCTGCACTTATCACCAAAGCAGGAGCAGGATACCGCACCACCCCCAGGAGAGGCCGATGCCGGATGATGGGTGTCTGTCACAATGCGGCAGGCCTGGCAATCGGCGAGCTGTACCGCATGGAGCTCCTCAATGCCGCTGGCATGGGCTCTTACGACTATCTCGGGGTCAGCATACCGCTCACCGGCAACCATTGGGACAACCTGGCCCTCATGGTGGAGACCGCGGCCAACAGCGGGCTTTTGACATGGCTCAAGTAATGGCAGGCAAGCGATTCAATAAGAGGAAGGCGCTCTTGCTGCTGTTAGCGGCTCTTGCAACAATAATCGTGCTGCCAGTTGGCTATGTGGCCGCATGCGACTTGTTGGTTAGAGAGATTCTGTGTCCGCCATCGATTCAGCTGAATGAAAAGATACTGGATTACTGCGAGACGCACGAGGAGATACGGCTGTCGGATGTCACCGATTTCGACTGGGATGTCGCGTATGTGGATCCGGAGCCTTACGGCAAGGGAGAGCGGTTGAAGGAGAGGTACCACATTGAAGGCAAGCTCAGAGAGTTGGGCGGCACAACACGTATTGCCTTCTGTAAAGACGGGAGGGTGGTGTTTGATTTTTCCCATATATCGGCAGACAGCTGTCGACTTTGGTTTGATTCATCCGTAGAGGTTATCTATCCAGATTCCGTGTTCGAAGCGGAGTGGATCACAATGTTATTCCAAAGCGGGGAATACCTGCATCTGACACCAAAGCAGGAGCAGGATGCTGCACCGTTATCAGGCGATGCCAGCACTCGCGAGGACTGACCGGGGCGCTTGCTGCCGCTCGCGGATGCGTATGCCCGTGCCGGCCGGTACGGGCATACGCGCTCCGGCGACCCCATGACCCTTTCGGCTACCTCGGTACCGGCATGCCGCCCTCTGGCGGCCATTGCGCGAGCCTGGTTCGCATAGTGAAGGCTGCTGTCGATAACGAGATCTTGAGATGGATTTAAGTAATGGCGAACAAGAGCGCGCTCAGAAGAGAGCGGTTGTGGAAAGCCCTTCTGGCAGTCCCGGTGCTGCTGGCCTGCTGCGCGGTCACGTGCGGGCAGCTCGGCGTGATTGACCACGCTAGAGATCTTATAGCAGGCCCGTCAGAGCCTGGCTTGCATTCACGGATACGGGACTACTGTGAGGCGCATGAGGAGGTACGGCTGTCAGATGTCACGGATTTCGACTGGGACATCGCGTATGTGGACCGCGAGCCTTACGGCGACGAAAAAAAACTAAGGGAGAAATACGGTATCGTGGGGGTGCTCGAAGAGTTTGAGACAGATGCATTATCTCGCATCGCCTTTTGCAGGGACGGAGAACTGGTTTATGACCTTGTGTTGAACTATAGCTATTTTGAGGTTGCCTCCTCGGTAGAGATCATATATCCGGACTCTGTGTTTCGCGTTACGCAGATCCCGTTAGAGTATAAGGAGAAAAAGCTGTTTCTATCGCCGAAGTAAAAACGGAGTATCATGCTGTTCCGGCATGTCGATGCGGTTTTTTATAGCCGCCCTGGCAACAGTGCTACCGCAGGAAAGGTTTTAGGAGCCGAGCATGACAGCCTGCAAGCCAGTGTTCAAGCCATATCCCGCCCTGGAGGAGATAGAGCGCAAGGCATTAGACTTCGACCTTACTGAGCTTGAGCGGAAGGCATGCCTGCTTCAAGCCAAGGAACTCGTCTACCAGGACTGGCTCAAAGACAAAAACGACCTTGACAGCCTGCTCCGTGTTGCGACGGAGTGCTGGTTCATCGTGAGCTATTCCAGCGAGTTCCTCCGGCACGATTTCGATCATCTAGACGACCTGATTGGCGAGTGTTTTCCTGCGCTCACCGAGGCTGCGGGCTACGGGCTGGAGCACTTCTCCGGCTCGGACACCTGGCTTTGGGTCTTCGGGAACCTGCTGTCCGGCTCAGATATCGCCACCTCGGCCTTTAGTGCCATGGTACGTGCGTACCTTGAGAGGTTCCCTGACTGCGATATAGACGCGGCCAAGCGGGAGGCGGTGCTACGAAACCCCGACCACACCTTCTCGGCGCTAGACGGGGTAGCGCATGACATGTTCCGCCGGGCGCACCGGATAAACCCCGGCAACCTGCTCGCCAGGCTGCACTCGCTGGAAGAGGGCAGCAAGGGGTACCTGCATGCCTGCCGGGCGATCTCAGGCTCGGTGGGCGAGTACTTCACAGTGGACTCACTGATCGAGGAGTACCTCGGGGGCGGTCTATCTTACAGGATCCAGCATGCGCTTTGCAAGGGATGCAGCAGGTATGTTGAAGGGTGTTACAAGGACTGCGCTGCGCCTTGGCTGTCCTGAAAGTGGGGCTCCAGCAGCCCATGGTGGTTTGACGCAGCCGCAAATGAGAGTAGACGGAATATCCTATCCCCATAACAACAAGCGGCATTTATGCCGAAAAAAGCGCCTGGATGAGGGTGGAATCCCGGTGAGCAAGCTATCAGGCATCATCTTGCTGTTTCCTCCGATGGGTCTAGCGTTAGCTATTGTTTTTATAACGGCCATGTCTGAGGCTAGAGTGGACGGCGCAAGCAGGCTGTCTGCAGGGATTGCTGTTGCAAGCCGAGTGGTCGCGACTGTCCATTTTTTCGTAATGGTGCCCATGGCGGCTCTTGTCTATCCTTGTGTACTCCGGTACCGGAGGCGCGGTTCCAGTGGCCGTGGTGGCTGGCATAACGCTAGAGGTGATTATGCTGGGCATCGGCCTCGGACTGGTTGTCATAGGTGTTTTAGGGTTGCTTGGGAAGCTGCGTTGGCCTGCCGTTCGCGGAAGACGTGCTGCTTTCAGCCTGGCGGGGCTTTTCGAGATGTTCCACGGCCACAGCATGCATGTAGGCTCCGCTTTAGTGCTTCTCGGCGCATGGTATGGCTGTATCGCCACTGTGATAGCTTCTACATGGTTTTAGTAAGGGATAAGCCGTTGGTACCCCCTGCATGACGAGCGTGCTGTTGGCGACGTGCATCCGCAACAAGGCGGGGTTCCGCAAGTCCGCGGCCGACGGGCGCGGTGGGAGGGCGATCGTCGAGTACAATGCTAGCAACAACACAACGCCCGTGACCGGGGCCCGGGCGGTCACGCTGCGGTCGCGTCACACGGCGCGTTCTCCAGCATCGAGTGGTTGGAGGACGCATGGATGCTAAGGCGCTCAAGACACGCTTCTCAAAAAACCTAAAGTTCATGTTGCCGTGCTTTATCATTGCCCTTTTTGTCGGGTGCGCGTGTGGCGTGGCACGCCCCTTGGCATCTGCATCCATCCACCTCTGGCCGGGTGACTACTCGAGGTCTGAGTTCGGGCCCGGGGCCACAGTCCGGGTCGCAGGAGGCGGTGCCAGCATCACCTGCCCGGACGGCTGGAGCGGCTATGTGAACGAGTATGTCCCCTTGCCGGAGTGGACGCATGTCGGGATGGCAGATGCCGGGATCAGGCAGATGATTGTACTCCAGGGGCCTGACAGGCAGTCCGTCGGGGTGAACTCTTTCTATCATGACTCCCGCATCAAAGGCCACATTGAGAAGGCCAAGGCCGATGACGAGCGTCTTGCGGCGCTCGGAGGGCCGTTCCGCGACCTTTCGTATGATGCGCTCAGTTATCTTGAAGACGATTGCATCCGTGCTGTTGTCTACATTTACGGTCTAGGCAAAAGCGAGGTAACCAGCCTGCACATCAGGAAAATTGACCTCCAAGACGGCGAGTCGGTCGAGGAGGCTGTGGTGAGGGTCGCATCTGAGGTCAACCTAGAGCTTCGGTGATACGCAATCTACATTGAGGACACGGTGACACGGGCAGGCGGCACCGAGCTTCGGTGATACTTGCCAACAACACGCCGAATGACGTATACTTCTCTTACAGCTTCATAGCACGACAGGCGTTGAAGGGGAGCAGTAGAGGCTAATCCTTGCTGTTCAGAGAGCCGGGGATGCTGGAAACCCGGCGCAGGACGTCTTGAAAGCCGCCCCTGAGCCACCCGGAAGAACGCTCGGCAGGCCCTGCAAACGACCTTTGCGATCCTGCGGGCAAATAAGTCGGGTCGGTGGCATCCGTTATCTGCCGCACGAGTGGACAGGCTGTGTGCTTGGGCAGGTTTTGTGCCTGCGCAGGCTTCATGCCTGTGAGGATCGGCGTTTTGCGCAGCTGCGCGGTCGTGCAGCTGTTCTTTGCCCCGTGCGGCCGATATGGCGATGCCGCCGTCCCCTGGACGGAAGGCGTGTGCATCTCGATGACACAGGCGGGCAATCAAACTGGCAGCCAGGTAGGTAACCGGGCTAGCAGCAGCAATCAGGCTGGTAGCAACCAGGCACGAAACCAGAGCAGTCGCATGAAAGAGGGGCTTACCCGCGCCCCCCACCGCAGCCTGCTTAAAGCCGACGGCCTCACCAACGAGGAGATCGCACGCCCACTGGTCGCCGTCGTAAGCTCTGCCAACGAGATCATCCCCGGGCATCTGATGCTCGATAAGATCGCCGAGGCGGTCAAGCGCGGAGTGCTTCTCGGCGGGGGGACTCCGCTTGAGATATCTACCATAGGCGTATGCGACGGGATCGCGATGGGGTACGAGGGCATGCGTTTCTCCCTTGTGAGCCGGGAGGTCATTGCCGATTCCGTCGAGATCGCGGTCTCTGCGCACGCGTTCGACGCGGTCGTGATGATCCCGAACTGCGACAAGATCATCCCCGGGATGCTTATGGCGGCGGCTCGGCTTGACCTTCCAACCGTTGTCATCTCCGGCGGCTCGATGCTTGCTGGGCGCGATCCGGATGGCAAACCGGCTGATCTAGACACGGTCTTTACGGCGGTCGGGCGCGTGGCTGCGGGAAAGATGAGCGAAGAGGATTTGAAGGCGCTTGAAGAGCATGCCTGCCCGACATGCGGCAGCTGCGCCGGCCTCTTTACCGCGAACTCGATGAACTGCCTGGTCGAGGCTATTGGCATGGGGCTGCCCGGCAACGGCACGATCCCGGCTGTCTACTCCGAGCGGATCAGGCTTGCGAAACGTGCCGGCATGCGGGTGATGGAGCTGTTTAGAGAGGGGATCACTGCTCGGCGGATCATGAATGCTGCCTCGATCCACAACGCCATGACGCTTGATATGGCATTTGGCGGGTCGAGCAACACCGTTTTGCATCTGACGGCGATCGCCCACGAGGCATCGGCCGATGTCACGCTCGACGACTGGGCGGCAGTCTCCGCACGCACTCCGAACCTGGTGCGCATCAGCCCCGCGAGCGACTTCCATATGGAGGACCTGTACGCGGTCGGCGGTGTGCCGACGATCATGCGCGAGCTTGATCGCGAGGGGCTTATCGACCGGGAGGCGCTCACGGTCTCAGGAGACACCGTCGGTGGGATCGCAGATGGTGCTCCGTCAGCCGATGGCCAGGTGGTCCGTCCGATCAGCGATCCCTATTCCTTGGAGGGCGGCCTGCGCGTGCTGCGTGGCAACCTTGCGCCTGCGGGCGCGGTGGTCAAGCAGTCTGCCGTGTCGGCTGGAATGCGCGCGCGCACCGGCCCCGCCCGCGTCTTTGAGAGCGAGGAGGCGGCATCCGAGGCGATCCTTGGTGGGCAGATCAACGCAGGGGACATCATCGTCATCCGCTACGAGGGGCCAAAAGGAGGCCCAGGGATGCGCGAGATGCTTGCGCCGACCGCTGCGCTGTCGGGGATGGGGCTCTCGGCGAGCTGCGCGCTCATCACAGACGGCCGCTTCTCGGGTGCCACGAAAGGCCCGGCGGTAGGACACGTCTCGCCAGAGGCCGCCGCCGCAGGCCCGATCGCATTTGTTGCCGAAGGCGACTTGATCGCTCTCGATATTGATGCAGGGACGCTCACGTTATGCGTGGGCGACGCGGAGATCGAGGCACGTCGTGCGTCCTGGCAGCCGTCGGGGCCCAAGGTCACGGGCGGGGTCCTTGGCAGGTATGCGCGCAGTGTGTCCTCGGCAGATGAAGGGGCGGTGCTCAGATGAGTGCACAAAGACCGGAAAGCACACAAGGGTCGGAACGCGTGCAGGGGTCGGGGAGTGCGCCGAAGCCGGGGTGTGCGTCGAAGCCGGAGCGGGTCATAGGGGCGGAGGCGCTGGTGCGCTGCCTCGAAGAGGAGGGCGTCGGGATCGTATTCGGCTATCCCGGCGGGGTGGCCCTTCCGATATTCGACGCGCTCTACAGCTCCGAGAAGGTTGCGACGGTGCTTCCTCGGCATGAGCAGGGGGCCGTGCACATGGCGGACGGGTATGCGCGCACGAGCGGCAGGCCTGGGGTGGCGGTTGTGACGAGCGGGCCAGGCGCGGCAAACACCATAACCGGCATTGCCAATGCGTACCTGGACTCGATCCCGCTTGTGGTTGTGACCGCGCAGGTCGCGACGGCGGTCATCGGGACGGATGCCTTCCAGGAGATCTACACAACGGGGATCACCCTTCCGGTCACCAAGCACAGCTACCTTGTTAAAGATGTCGCCGAGCTGCCCCAGACCGTCAAGGAGGCATTCCATATCGCGGCCACCGGGCGTCCTGGGCCGGTGGTGATCGATATGCCGGTCGATGTCAGCAAGAGCGAGATCGACTTCGCGTATCCGGCGAGCGTAAGCCTTCCCGGCTACAAGCCGTCGGTCCGGGGGCACGGGAGGCAGGTCAAGGAGGCGGTCGCCCTCATCAAGTCCGCCCGAAGGCCGCTGCTGTACGCGGGGGGCGGCATTTTAGCTGCCGAGGCATCCCGAGAGCTAAAAGAGACCGCCGAACTCATGCAGATACCGGTGGCAACCACGATGATGGGGAAGGGCTCTTTTCCCGAGGACCATCACCTCTGGATAGGCATGCCCGGTATGCATGGGGCGAAGTACACGAATTTCGCCATCACCGAGACCGACCTCTTGATCGCGGTGGGCGCACGCTTTGACGACCGAGTGACCGGGAAGCTCGCCTCCTTTGCCACCAAAGCGCGGATCATCCACATAGACATCGATCCCGCGGAGATCGGCAAGAACAAGGTTGCCGATTGCCCGATCGTCGGCGATGCCAAAAACGTGCTCTCAAGCATCCTCGCCGAACTGCGTAAAAGCGAGGCCGAGCCCAAAACACAGGAGTGGATCGCTAAGATCGATGGGTGGCGCAAGCAGTTCCCGCTGCATTACGGCACCGCGCAGAAGGGCACCGCGCAGAAGGGCACCGGGCAGGCGGGCACCGGGCTCGCCGGCAGCACCGGGACCTCAAGTGCCAGCGGACCCGCCGTGCTCTACCCCCAGTTCGTGGTAGAGCGGCTTTCTGCGCTCACCAAAGACCGCGAGACGGTCATCACGACAGAGGTCGGGCAGAACCAGATGTGGGCCTGCCAGTTCTACTCGCTGCGCGAGCCGCGCACCTGGGTCTCCTCAGGCGGCCTCGGGACGATGGGCTTCGGCCTTCCGGCGGCCATCGGTGCGCAGGCCGCACGCCCGGATGCGCTGGTGGTAGACATCGCCGGCGACGGCTCCATCCAGATGAACATCCAAGAGCTTGCCACCGCACGGCTTAACGGCTATCCGGTCAAGGTGGTCGTGCTCAACAACGGGTTCCTCGGCATGGTGAGGCAGTGGCAGGAGCTGTTCTATGGTCGGCGCTACGCATCGAGCGTTATCTCCCAGGAGGTCCCCGACCTCGTGATGCTTGCCGAGGCGTACGGGTGCTTCGGCATCCGCGTGACCGAGCCGACCGAGGTCGATGCCGCGCTCCTGGCAGCGTTCGAGTTCGATGGCCCGGCGGTCGTTGACTGCCGGGTCGCCCCGGAGGAATGCGTCTACCCGATGGTGGCACCCGGATCGAGCATCGACGAGATGCTCGGCGGAATACCGGGAGGCCCGGTCTCAGAGATGCTTGACGATGAGGTTGCCGAGGAGGTGCAAGGGTAGATGGCACAGGTACAACACACCCTGTCGGTGGTGGTCGAGAACAAGCCGGGCGTGCTGACGCGTGTGACGTCGCTGTTTGCTCGGCGCGGGTTCAATATCGACTCGCTTGCGGTCGGGACGACCGAGGATCCGACCCTGTCGCGCATAACCATAGTCTGCTCGGCTGCCGATGCGTCGCTTGAGCAGATCACCAAGCAGGTCTACAAGCTCATCAACGTCATCAAGGTCCAGGATCTGGACCCTGCCGAGTCGGTCGAGCGGGAACTGGTGCTTTTCAAGGTCAATGCCCCGGCAGAAAGGCGCCATGAGATCATCGAGATCGCCAATGTGTTCAGGGCAAAGATCGTCGATGTGGGGCGGAACTCGCTTACGATCGAGGCAACGGGTGCCTCGGATAAGGTCGGGGCGATGGAGGATCTTTTCCGTGCGTATGGCATAAAGGAGATGGCGCGTACCGGCAAGATCGCGCTTACAAGAGGCCGTGAGAACTGAGGCCGCGAGGGATAGGAGGAGACATGGCAACCGTCTACTACGAAAGTGACTGCAATCCCGAGCTGATCAAGGCTCGCAAGGTCGCGGTCATCGGCTATGGAAGCCAGGGGCATGCGCATGCGTTGAACCTGCGTGACTCCGGCGTGGATGTCCGCGTCGGCTTGCGTCCGGGCTCGAAAAACTGGGAAGTGGCGCAAGAGGCCGGGCTTAAGGTGGCCACGGTGCGCGAGGCGGCCGCCGAGGCCGACCTCATCATGATGCTCACCCCGGACGAGACGCAGGCCCAGACCTACGCAGACGAGATCCATGAGGCGATGGCCGACGGCAAGGCGCTCGCGTTCGCCCATGGCTTCAACATCCGCTTCAACCAGATCGAGGCACCGCTCGGCGTTGACGTGATCATGATCGCCCCGAAAGGCCCCGGGCACATGGTGCGACGCATCTACGCCGAGGGATCCGGGGTGCCGAACCTCATCGCCGTGCACCAGGACGCGAGTGGCCAAGCCAAGGAGCTGGCGCTTTCGTACGCCTGGGGTATCGGGGGGGCGCGGACGGCGGTGATAGAGACGACATTCGCCGAGGAGACCGAGACCGATCTTTTTGGCGAGCAGGTCGTGCTGTGCGGCGGTCTCACCCACCTGATCGAGTCGGGTTTCAACACGCTCGTTGCAGCAGGCTATCAGCCGGAGGTCGCCTATTTTGAGTGCATGCACGAGGTCAAGCTCATCGTCGACCTGATGTATGAGGGCGGTATGGCGAAGATGCGGGACTCGATCTCGAATACCGCCGAGTTCGGCGATTACTACACCGGCCCGAAGATCATCACCGACGACACACGCACGGCGATGGAGGAGGCGTTGCGCAATATCCAGACAGGCGGGTTCACGCACGACTGGATAGCGGAGAACCGGGTTGGCCAGCCATGGCTCAAGTCAATGCGCCGGAGACACGCGGACACCAATATCGAGCAGGTCGGCAAGAAGCTCCGCTCCATGTTCTCGCGGGCAGAAAGGTAAGAAAACCGGCACTACGCGCGCCGTACACAATTAACCAACACCTAACAAGGGGGGATTAAATCACTATGCAAAAAAAGTATCTGATGACGCCGGGGCCGACCCCGGTGCCTGCCGAGGTCCTGCTTGCGATGGCGGCACCGATCATCCATCATCGCACACCGGATTTCTCGGCAGCCTTCGCGGAGTCGATCAGCGGGCTCAAGTACGTCCTTCAGACCGAAGGCGACGTGCTGCTCTTTGCCTCCTCGGGCACCGGTGCCATGGAGTCGGCGATCGCCAACTCGTTTTGCCCGGGGGATACGGTGATCGTGTGCCGGAACGGCAAGTTCGGTGATCGTCAGAAGCAGATATGCGAGACGTATGGGCTGCGCGTCATTGATCTTAGGTACGAGTGGACGCAGGTGGTGGACCCTGCCGATGTTGCCAAGGCGCTTGAGGAGGATCCTGATGTGCGCGGGGTCATCGTCACGCAGTCAGAGACCTCGAGCGGCGTCTTAAACGACGTGCGGGCGATCGGCGGGCTTGTGCGCGGCTGTCCGGACACCGTGCTCATCGTCGACTCGATCACCGGTATCGGCGCGGTTGAGTGCAAGACCGATGAGTGGGGGCTTGATGTCGTGATGACCGGCTCCCAAAAAGGGCTCATGCTCCCGCCTGGGCTTGCGGCGTGCTCGGTGTCTGAAAAGGCGTGGCGGGCGTACGAGCGCTCGACTCTGCCAAAGTTCTATTTCGACTGGAAGAGGTACCAGTCAAACGTGCTTAAGGACACGACGCCGTTCACGCCTGCGGTAACGCTTGTGCTCGGGCTTAACGTGGCGCTTCGGATGATCCGCGAAGAGGGGCTTGAGGCGGTCATCGCCCGTCATGCGCGGCTTGCCGGTGCGGCCCGTGCGGGGTGCGAGGCGCTTGGGCTCAAACTTTTTGCGCCCCTAGAAGGGCGGGGGAACGCGGTCACCCCGGTCTGGGTGCCAGACGGCGTTGACGGCAAGGCCATCGTAAAGACGCTCAAGGACAAACACGGGGTCACTATCGCGGGAGGTCAGGACGACTACGCAGGGCGCATCCTCCGCATCGGCCACCTCGGCTATTTTGGGGATTTTGACATCATCACCACGCTTGCGGCGCTTGAGATGACGCTCGCGGAGCTTGGTTACGATTTTGAGGCGGGTCTCGGCATTAAGGCCGCCGAGGCCATTTTTATGGAAGGGCAGGGCTAGAGGATTATGAAGGTACTTGTTGCAGAGGCGATCTCTGCTCGGGGCATTGAGGCGCTTAAAGAGAGGTTTGATGTTGAGGTAAGGACCGACCTTTCGCCGGAGCAGCTTGTCGCCGAGATCGCTGCATACGACGCGCTTGTCGTGCGCTCGGCCACCCAGGCGACGCGGGAGGTCATCGAGGCGGGCATCAATCTCAAGGTCATCGGGCGTGCCGGCGTGGGCATCGACAACGTGGATGTCGAGGCGGCCACCGAGCGGGGCATCATCGTCTGCAACGCGCCCACATCGAATATCGTGTCGGCCGCCGAGCAGACCATGGCGCTCATGCTCTCGATGGCGCGCAAGACCCCTCAGGCCAACGCGTCGATGAAGCAGGGGAAGTGGGAGCGCTCCAAGTTCACCGGTGCGGAGCTTTACGAAAAGACGCTCGCTGTCATCGGCCTTGGGCGCATCGGCTCGCTCGTTGCTGCGCGGGCACGTTCGTTTGGGATGAACCTCGTTGGCTACGACCCGTACGTCTCCGAGTCTCGGGCGGCCGAGATGGGCGTCACCCTTTACGAGAACGTGGACGACCTTCTGCCGCTCGCGGACTTCATCACCGTGCACCTTCCCAAGACCAAGGACACCATCGGCATGTTTGGTGCCGAGCGTTTTGCGCTCATGAAGGACGGGGTCCGGCTTGTGAATACCGCCCGTGGCGGCATCTACCAGGTCGAGGCGCTTGCCGATGCCCTCAAAAGCGGCAAGGTGGCCGGTGCTGCCATCGACGTTTACGAGATCGAGCCGTGCACGGAATCTGTGCTCACCGGTTTCGACGAGGTGCTTTTGACCCCGCACCTCGGGGCATCGACTTCCGAGGCGCAGAGCCGAGCGGGCGAGCAGATCGCCGAGTACGTGATCCTCGGGCTCGAGGGCCGCATGGTGCCTACCGCCGTCAATGTCGCGCCGGTGCCGCCCGAAGTCATGGAGCGCGTCGGGCCATACATCGACATCACGCAGGACATGGGCGCGATGCTCGCCCAGTTCGCCCGCGGAGGGCTTGAGGCCCTTGATGTCATGGCGGTCGGCCAGCTCGCCGAGACCGATACGCGCATACTGCGCACCGCCGCGCTTAAAGGCCTGCTCGCCAAAGTCACCGACGAGACCGTGAACTTCGTGAACGCGGACTTCCTAGCCGAGCAGCGCGGCATCGTCATCACTGAGACCAAGAGCTCTGAGGCACGCGACTATATCTCGATGGTGGTCCTGCGAGGCGAGACCCCGTACGGCTCGGTCGAGATTGCGGCCGCCCTTGTGGGCAAGAACGACGAGGCGCATGTCGTCACGCTCATGGGCTACGACATGGACTTTCCGCCGAGCAAGAATATGGCGTTTTTCTGCTATCCCGACCGTCCGGGCATCATCGGCAAGGTGGGGACGATCCTCGGCGAGAGGGAGATCAACATCGGCTCGATGCAGGTGGGGCGTACCGAGACCGGTGGGCAGGCACTCATGGCGCTTACGGTCGATGCTTCGCTCGATGCCGAGCTGCTTGAGCAGATCAGGCTTGCGGCGTCGATGGATAGCGCCTGGTACGTGGAGCTTTAGGGAAGGCGGCTGGCATCCATCCGGCAGACACCTGCATCGTGAAGTGCCGGGTACATGGAGCTTTAGGCGGCGGCTGGCATCCATCAGGAGATGGGAGTAGCAACAGTCGGGTGCCACAACATGTAGTGGCTGACTACCAGACGTTGTGGTGACACACAATATCTGGTAGCGGCACTGTAGTTCCTCATTAAGAAATGCCTGCGAGGCACTGTCAAAGCAACAGTCACAAGATATATGGATATCCACTATATTTCGCAGTCAACAGTCAAGATCGGTATATTGTGTGAGTTGTGCGTTGGTAACCGGAGGGACACAAAGTGACCTGGCTTTCAAAAGAGGCATTTCAAAACGCGCTTGAATTCGAGGGGCGGGCAAGTCGTCGGGATTTCTGGCTCCCTTTTCTGGCGGGCTCGATACTGCCTGTGGTCTTGGTGCTTGCCGCCCCGGACTGGAGCGCGTTTTACATGTGGCTAGCGTACGCGCTTATGGCTGCCCTTGGTCTTGTTATGCTGCCAACCGCCGTTCGTCGGCTTCACGACTCTGAAATGTCTGGGTACTGGCTTTTGCTTCTGCTTACAGGCGGCGGCGGGTTCTTCCTCGCCCTCTTGCTCCTTCGGCCTAGTTCACCCGAGGTCAACCGCTATGGCCCACCGCCTGTGCCTGCTGGTGTTTCTGGTATCCCCGCTGATGGGCCTTTGCCGAAGGATCCTGAACCGAACCGCGTCGAGTGTGCCGCAGTTGATCTTGCCGGTGAGACTTCAGGGATCCCGGAGATCCTCACATGAGCCTGATTGCGACACGCGTTATAAAAATGTGCCAGCGGCCTGGCGCAAAGATAGCCGCAGTATTCGGGCTTTTGCTCGTTGCAAGTGTTGTGTTTGGCTGCATCCTTGCTGCAAGCGCCCGCGCAGACCTTCGTGATGCAGCAGCTGTAAGCGCAAAGCAAGCAACTGAGATCAAACAACTAAAAGATCAAGTTGCCAAGCAGTCGTCGGCGATCGAGAGCCTCACGGTGCAAGCAAAGGAGGCTTCTCGCACAATTGAGATGCTCCAGTCCGAGACCACCAGCTTAACCGCTGCGCTTAAAAGCGAGACCGACAGCCGCAAGGCGGCGGAGGCCTCGCTCGCCAAGTCAAAGAAGTCGCAAAGCGCGAAAAAAACATCCAGCAGCAAAAAAAGCTCTACAAAAACCACCCATCCTCGTGAGCCTGCGCAGGAGTTCTATATTAATGACAGGTTTGAATTGGTTCCTGTCCCCAGCCCTTCATAAAAAGCGTGATTGAAACGAGCTAGCGTGACAGGAGCGCTCAAGCAGGAATACAAAAACCCGCAAGTGCTGCGCCCGAAATACAGGACATCCGAAATATGGGAGATGCTGCTTCGATCTGAGGTATAATCATCCCATGATGCGTTTTACAAACATCCTTGCACGCGACCCGCGACTTATTCAGCCGGTCGCCGCTGTCTGATGGGCAGCGCATAAGCGCCGGCTTTCGCTGCGTCCGTTTCCGCATCATTAAATCGAGGAGTATCCCGTGAATATCTCAGCTGCCCCTGGGGCAAGCGCGCCCATGCCTGCTTCGCCTGAGCCAAACGCCGACTGCCCCATATCAGGCAATGCTTGCCCCGCGTCGGGCAATGCTCGCCCCGCGCAAAACATTGCCCGCTCCGCATCTGCCGGCAAAGACGGCACCTCCGGCAAAGACGGCACCTCCGGCAAAGACCGTGTCTTTATCTTTGACACGACCCTGCGCGATGGCGAGCAGTCGCCGGGTGCCAGCATGAACACCGAAGAAAAGCTCGAGATCGCACGCCAGCTCGTGCGGCTTGGCATCGATGTCATTGAGGCGGGCTTTCCCATCTCGAGCCCTGGGGACTTCGAGAGCGTCGCACGTCTGGGCACGCTCGTGGGCGATGCCTGTGTGATCACGGCGCTCACCCGTGCGATCCCAGGTGACATCGACGTTGCTGCCGAGGCGCTCAAGACCGCCTCCCGTCCGCGCATCCACACCGGCATCGGCGTTTCCGAGTCCCACCTGCGCGACAAGCTCCGCCTGAGTGGCGACCAGGCGATCGAGCGTGCGGTTACAGCGGTCCGCCATGCGTGCAGCTATGTTGAGGATGTCGAGTTTTACGCCGAGGATGCCGG
>Ga0123353_10002660_pt1 | contig 22256 bp, 4 predicted proteins | sample TergutLab28metaG_3_FD_92763 | JGI IMG/M metagenome (GOLD analysis project Ga0123353, IMG submission 92763) | Labiotermes labralis P3 segment gut microbial communities from Petit-Saut dam, French Guiana - Lab288 P3 | ecosystem: Host-associated > Arthropoda: Insects > Digestive system > Gut ... | reverse complement strand
TATGTTATTATTATTCAATTAGATTAAACGCAACACGAGTGATTGTTAATTGTTAATTGTCAATTGTTAATTGTCAATTGTTTCCACCCCCTTAATCCCCCGCCGGCGGGGGAGATATCACCCCTCACGCGTCACGAATCACTTGTCACGTGTAACGAATCCAGCGGAGCAGGGGGTGCAGGATTAATTGAAATTGTTTTCCTAAGTATGCGGTTTCCTGCTTCATCGTAATCATATTCACGATCTAACGATTGTGCCATACAAAATAGGGGAATGACTAACCAAAGAAAAAAGAAAATATTTTTTTTCATAAAATATATTTTTTGAAAATCGGAAAAAATATCGCCGCGAAACTATAAAAATATTTTATACAACAATCATATTGGTATAATTTTTCCCTGTCTTAGAAAACTCAAAAAAAAACTGCCGGAAAAACCGGCAGTTTTATGTAAGAATGAAACAAAATATTATTTCTTTTCAATTTTGAAAATCACAGCGCGTTGCTCTTTGTAATCCTTATCCGGGATGTCAAGTTTGTGTTGCGGATCTTCAGCAGTGAAGTTTTGAACAGCAATTTGGTCAGCCGGTACACCTTCATTAACGAAGTGCTGTCTTACAGCAACGGCACGTCTGTTTCCTAAATTTCTATTGTGCTCGTTTGAGCCTTCGGGTGAAGTATAACCGGTAACAATTACTTTAAAATCCGGGTTTTGTCTTAGCAATTCAGCAGCTCTTTTGATATTCTCTTTTTTCGAATCATCAAGTTTTGGGATATCTTTATCTAAATCGAATAAGATTTTTATATTTGATAATGACTGCGCTAATTCTTGGAGCGCTTTTTTCTTAGCAGGATCATTGGCGCTTTCATCTAACAATTCTTGTGCGATAGTAGGAACAATGTAATAATACTCCGTAACGGTATTTGTAATAATGATAGGCTCATCTTTTTTCGCCATCATTTTATCTCTATACCTTTTTCTGTGATCTTTCATATATTCGTTATTTCCGCACTCTTTACACGGTAAGAAATGGAAACCAACTTTCAGACCAATCTGAAGCATGTTCCATTTGTCTTTCTTATTAATGTAATCGTTCGTAATTTGGCTAATTCGCGGATCAACTAGATTGAGGTCATTAAGTTCAATTTTTTCTTTGGGATATACATTAAGGAAACCATAAGAAGCATACACTCCGAGATAGATATCTGTGTTTCTTGAGATTCCAAAAACACCACCCAACTCACCTATTACATCAATAGAGCATCTCATTTTGGTTTTAACAGCAAATCTATCTAACTTTACTGGATCAAGATGTACATCAAGATCATCCATCTCGACATTTAGATTTTTGTCATAGATCGACTTTAAATCAAATTGTCCTCCCGGAAATACAAGATTCGCTGCAAACGGGAAGTATCCTTTTACACCCACATTAAAATAGATTCCATTTTTTTGGTTTCCGAATTTTTTCTCTAATTGCATAGTCAATGGTACCTCTACTGCCCAAACTTTTTGTCTTACTTTAAAATCATTAGCGGAATAAGTGAGGAAGTATGTTGCTTCATCATTAGCAACCTCATACCCTATATCATTGACAAGTTTAGTTTTAGTATCGTTGTATTTAACTTGCGGGCGTGTATAAGCAAGCCCTGCGCCAATACCGATACCGATATTTACTTTGCGATGCCACAAATAAGCATAACCCACTCTGAACATCGAAGTATAGGAAAACTTCTTTTGGAAATCAATGGGGAAATCCTCATCTTTTGTAAAGAAGTCGTTTGAATAACCAGCTCCAAGATAGAGTTGGAGGCGGTGTGGACAGTAAACATCTTCAGCTTGTTCGGCATTTTCTTCTACTTGAGCTGGTTCTGTTGTATTTTCTTTTTTAGTTACCTCTTGAGAATAAGCGATAAACATTCCGAAAATAAGACCGATTAATAATAGTTGTTTTTTCATACGTATTTAATTTTTAATTATTCTTATTATTTTTATTTGTAAAAGGCAGGCAACGTATCGTTGCCCGCCTTAGAACATTACTTATTTAACGATTAAGAATTTAACAGCCTTAATTTCGTTAGTGCCGGTAGTGATCTTACCATAGTAAGCGCCTTGTGCTTTGAAGCCTGCAATTTCTGTTAGGCTACTAACTACTGGCATAGACTTAACAAGTGCACCTTTAGCGTCATAGATTTCGAGAGTTGCTCCGTACATTTCTTCAGGAGTCAAGTCAAGTTCTACGAATACTGGTTCATCAACTTGAGCCGGTACAGGATATACTTTCAACGATAGTGATGGGTTGAATGCTTGGTCGCAAGTAGTAAATTCAAACGCTGTACCATCATCTACTTTAACGCCTGAGAGACGTACATAGTAAACTCCATTTACACCGCTTGGGTCTTGGTAATACTGTTTATTTGCGCCGGGTATCAAATTGCCATTCTTATACCATTGATAAGTTTGGAATTGGAAACCACCATTGAAGTATGGACTTTCACGATCTGTATAGTTGTTGCTTACAACCAATACTTCTGCATTGCCTTCCCATCTTCTATGGATTAGCTGACTTCCATCTGCTCCGTCATGTCTCTTCATAACGGTTACATTGTAATCACAGCCATCAATAGAAATGATTATTTCGTGGATACCTACTCCCACACATGCAGGAATTGGAACAGTAATTGTACTGTAAGTTCCGGTTGGAATAATCGGTACGGTGATTGGTGTTGCACAAGCGAAAGTAACAACAGCTTCCGGTTTAACATAATTGATCATTCTTACAGTTAAGTCAACCGTGCTACCGCAAGCCTCAACATAAGGAGTAATGATGTCAATATCGGTTACCACTACTGTAATATTAGATTTCACGAAAGTGCCGGTTACACAACGTGTGTCGTCGCTCAGCATTTCAAGTGTATAAGTAGTAGTTACAGCAGGAGCCACAACAAGTGAGTAGATCTGTGTTCCAGACACAATATGTCTTTCATAGTTTCCGGGTTGTCCCGTTACTGTGAAGTGGAATGGAGGAGTACCATAAAACTCTATCAATAGTTCTACCGGTTTTCCTAACGGATCGTTTGAACAAGTTTGAGGTATTTCATTATTTACGTTGGCAACCCACCAAGCAGCCGGAGTGATTGATTCTTCAACAATCATTGGTCCAAATTCTGCGGGGTTAATATCACAGCCTGAAAGTTCATGAGCTGCTATATAGGTAGCCATGTAAGTATATGCACCTTCTTGTGCCGGTTTGTGTACTTTGTTTCCACCAGGACCAGGAAGTTCAACATATTGTTCATCGTCTAACTTATAGAACCATTGGATTTTTCCATCATTTGAGCCATCGCTCACACCACCTGAGAACAGAGCGTTTAAGGTAATTACTTCACCTAAACACAATCCTTCATAGATACTTGGGTTGATGTTCAATTCTTTCCAAATAGGATCGTTAACAACTTTAACTTGAATTTGGTTAGAAGTAATATCGTTACAAGTTGGGTTCGTAAAGGATGCATTCAAGAAGAATGTACGTGTACCTGTTGTGTTGAACTCAACAGTACGTGGGTCAATTTGATTAGTGAAAGGTATCCATTCGCTCATATCGTTCCATTTGTATTCCCAACCACCTTGGATGTTTGAATTAACAATACCCAGTACGTTGTTGATTTCGATAACAGCTCCTTCACACACTTCAAACAAGGTGTAATCTTTTGTATGAATGCTCACTGTTGGTTGTGCTACTACTTCTACAGGGTTGAATGCTGTCCATGGAGTGGCGCATCCCAAGCTACTGTTAATAGAAGCTTTCACTTCGTAATTGTAGATGCCTATATTGTTCAATACATCAGAGTAGAAGTTGTACGGTGCAACGATTGGTTGTCCATTACGTCTCCATTGGTAAGTAAATTCTGAAATATCAATCAGGGTCACGTCGAAATCAACTATTTGAGCAAACAAGTTCACTTCGCCACCGGTACACATACCTGGCAACTGTAGTCCTGCAATATTTTGAGAGAGGGCTAATGAAGGAGCTGTTAGTACGTTCATGTTCACGCAAGTTGCACCGAAGCATGACATGCTTCCGTAAGCGCGCTCAATAGTTACACAAATTTCATTAACACCTATTAGCAGATTGTTTGCAATAGTAATTGTGGGTTGGTTATAAGCAAGCGGTTGTCCATTAACAGTCCAAATATAGTTATATGGATTTTCCGGAGTTGCAGCCGGAGTAGGCTGAGCAGTTGCCACCACATAGCCTTCTAAGCAAATTTCATAATTATCCAGCGTTATTTCAACTGTTGGTTTAATTAAGATATTAACTTCGTGACAAGCTGAGGTTGCGGTGCATCCGTAGTCAACAACAGTAACTTCAACTGTAAAGCAATAAGGAGCTGCTGCATCGTTAGCCGGCAGATTGTTAGGAACAACGGCATACGGATTGTTGATGTCATCATAGAATGGTACTGCAGGATTGTTTCCTTGACGATAATACCATACGTATTGATAAGAAACTCCCGTTTGTAATCCGGTTACTAATGCATGTAGTGGAAGTTGTTGACCTTCTAATGCTTGTTCACAAACTTCATTTGCGCCTGCAATAGACACACTAATTTGCGGATGAACTTGTACTGAAACCGGAGTTGCGAGTTCGGAAGGACATCCGTTCACAGTAACGATTGCAGTATAGTAATAAGTGGTCAATATGTTATTAGCAGTAGGTTGGTCGATAAACGATTGGTTAGCGCCGGTGGCGATTGTGAATCCGTTCTTGAACCATTCATACGTACCTGCCACATTTCCGCTGATCGTTACAGGATCTCCAGTGCAAATCTTGTTTGGAGCAATGGTGAGTACCGGCGCATCTGGGATAGGTTTAACGTTAATGTTAATAGTATTAGAGGTAGCTGTACATCCTGTTCCGGTTTCAGTAGCCACAAAATAGTAGCTGTGAACGCCCGGAACCGGTACGGTTGTCATCACAATGAACGTTTCATTGTCCATGCTTTGTCCATTATGATACCACTGATAAGTCCAGTTAACATGTGTTTCAATTAACGCATTGAATGTGAACGAAGAACCATAGCAAGCCTCTAACTTGTCAACATTGATTGCAAGGTTGCTGTAAAGATTTACATTAACCGTATGAATATCGGAAACTGTTACACAGCCTGATAAGATGTCGGTTACAACAACTTTATAGTCGTATTGCATAGCATGAGGCGTATTGATGATGAGCTGAGATTGCTCAGTACCTAATGCGGTTTCTGTTGTTTCTCCAGGATAGATTACATACCATTGGTAAGTAACCGGAGCGTTCGGAGGTGTTACGTTAGCAAATAAGTACATCGGTACAGTTGCATCACATATTGAGTTTGTACCTGAAATAACTACTGCAGGAGGAGCTTTAACTGTAATCGTACCTGCATAAATTTTATCTGCAATACATCCGGCTATGAGTGTTTTAGCAGAAACTTCAAATACGAAGGTACCCTGAGTTTCGAAGAGGTAAGTTAAGTACTCAATATTAGCGCCGTTAATGGCAACACCGTCTATATACCATGTGTATTCAACTGCCGGATTGGTACTCATTACTTCAAATGTAATTTGTTCTCCTAAGCAAATGGTTGCAACGATAGGCTCTGTTGTAAGAACCGGTACAGTTACTACGGTTACTGTTACTTCGTTAGAAGGAGCAAAACAATCTGTTCCTATTTGTGTAGCAATAAACGTATAAACGGTTGTTGTATTTGGATATACATATAGTATTGGTGCATTTGCATTTGGAATAGCTACGTGGTCAGCATACCATTGGTAAATCATATTGTTAGATTCTGAAATGTCAGCGGTTAGTTTTACTGTTTCGCCTGCACAAATTTCAGTCTTATCGGCAGAGATTCCAATTACAGGATATAGATCCACATATACTGTGTGAGCAAGTGATTTTACTACACAACCAGATTCGTAATCGGTAATTTCAACCACATAAATATATGGAATTGCACTCGGAGTTTGGTTAATTAATTGCGTAGGAGCAGTTCCCTTTAATACAGTAATTCCATCATGAGATTCATACCATTGATAAGATACCGTTGCATTCGTTGGGTCAACTTCTGCATACAATGTGGTTGGATCAACCATGTTGCATACTACGGTTGGTCCTGTTATTTCTACTGAAGGAGCAGCTTTAACTGTAATTGTTCCTGCATAGACCATATCTGATGTGCAACCTGCGATGAGCGATGTAGCTGAAACTTCAACTACAAAAACACCCGGTTGAGTGAATAGATAGGTTAGTAATGACAACTCAGCATTTTCTACTTTTTGACCGTTGATAAACCAGTTGTAAGTTACAGCCACACCCGGTTCAATCGTGGTAGCAAAAGTAACTTGATCGCCTTGGCAAATAGTTTCAACTATCGGTGTAATAGATATAACCGGTTTAGAAATTACAACTACGGTTACTATATTAGAAGTAGCCACACATTCGGAACCGTTTTCGGTTGCAGTGAATGCGTAAATTGTAGTTTCTGTCGGATAAGCATAATATATAGGAGCCACAGCGCCAGCAATTGCTACCGGTTCGCCGTCCACTATTTCATACCACTGATAAACCATATTGGAAGATTCTGAAGCATTAGCGGTCAACGTTACTGCTTCGCCAGCGCAAACTTCAGTCTTGTTGGCAGTAATTCCAATTACAGGATGTTCTTCTACATAAACGATATGTGCTAATGATTTCACGATACACTCTGATTCATAGTCGAAGATCTCAACAATATAGATATAGGGTATTGAGCTTGGCACGTTGTTAACTATTTGTGTCGGCTCAGTTCCTTTTGCTATTGTAACTCCGTCATAAGATTCAAACCATTGATAAGTAACAGTAGCATTAGAAGGATCTACATCTGCATATAAATAGGTTGGTTCTGCTGCATTACATACAAGCGTAGGACCATCTATAACCACAGTTGGAGCATCTTTCACCACTATTGTTCCTGCATATTCTAATTCTGAAGTACAGCCTGCAATTTGTGATGTGGCTGATACTTCAAATTTGAATGTACCGGCTTGATTAAACAAATAGGTTAATACATCTAATTCAGCGCCATCAATTTTCACACCATTCACATACCATGTGTAGGTAACCTCATCGTCTGAAATAAGTGTTACTCCGAAAGTAGCTTGTTCGCCTTTGCAAATAGTTTCTTCCACAACATTCTCAACAATAATTGTGGGAGGCGCAATAACTGTGATCGGAACTTCATTAGAATATCTTACACAACCAGATACTACTTGAATAGCTTTGAATGTATAGATTGTAGATACAATCGGATTTACATAAAGTACTTGGGCATTTGCGCCATCTATTTCAGTACCATCAGCAAACCATTGGAATTCGAAGTTTTCACCTTCGGGAACGATCGCTGTTAAAGTAACTGTTTCGCCTGCGCAGATTTCAGTTTTATCTGCAGTAGCGCCAAGATTACTCAATAGTTCTACTGTTACCGGATATGCAACTGATTTCACTACACAGCCAGATTCAATATCTGTAACTTCTACTACATATATGTATTGATATGGACTTGGGACGTTGCTTACCACTTGATATGGTTCAGTTCCAAGTTCAGTTTCTTCGCCATTATGTAATACTGTCCATTGGTAGGTTACTGTAGCTCCGGTAGGTGCTACTACTGCGTGTAAGTACGTTGGCTCTACTGCGTTACATACGGTTTGTGTACCTTCAATGTAAACAATAGGCTCAGCTTTAACAGTAATTACTCCTACAAGTGTCAATTCTGATACACATCCGGAGATTGGGAGAATCGCTTGTACTTGGTATGTATAATCTCCAGGAGTTAAGTAAATCGGAGCATAATATGGAAGCGTAGCGCCTTCAATTTCTGTACCGTTTTCAAACCATTTGTAGATTACATCGGTAATTATTTCATCTTCAAGTGTAGTAAACACATTCAATGTGAATTGATCACCTTCGCAAATAGTTTCAACTACTACAGGGTTAGGATGAACAACCGGAATTGGAGTAACATTAATCCAAATAATATCAGTAGCCACACACAATGAATGTGTTTGAATTACCTCAACTTCAAATTTAGAAGTTTCGGTTAATCCGCAAACTGGGTATAAACGTTCGGTAGCGCCCGGAATAAGAACTCTTGCAGAGTCGATGAAAGTAGAGTCAACATCGCCTATCTGAAGTGTGTATTCGGTGTATTCCCATTTGTACCATTGGAAGATAATGTTATCGGTGTTATAATCATTCAGATTTGCATCGAGGGTTACACAACCGCCTTCGCAAATAGTTTGTTCGGAAGCGGTAATATTTACAACCGGTAATTCATGAACGTAAACATAGAATGGATCACTGAATGAGGTACAACCATTTCCACGGGTTACTTCAACAGTAAACATATAAGGTTCATATCTTGGTGGCCAGTATTCAGCATAGAATTGACCTGAAGGACCTACAAGTAGCGGATCTATTACTCGTTCTTCGCCTGATTCATACCATGTATAGCTCAAGATTCCTACTGTATCTGAAGAGTGGTCAACAGAAGCTTTCAAGAACACAAATTCGGTTTCACAAATATTGGCATCTCCAGAAATAACTACGATAGGATTGCGGTAAGCAGTAACTGATACCTCAAGATCCGGATTTTCGTAGAAGTCACAACCAGAAGGTTCATAAGAGAGAATTGCATTATAAGTATAAACCGTTACATCGTCATCTTCTGCCCATAATGTTTGGGTGAATGTATGACCATAAACTCCAGGAATTACTTCACCGTTTCTCTTCCATGTATAAACAGGAAGCTCGCCCAAATTATTTTCATTCGGGTAAGCAGTAACAGTTACCTGACCTCCTGAGCAGACGTTGTCAACACTTACTCTAATTGAATCAATAATCGGTTTTGGATAAACTGTCAAGTCAAACATTTGATGAACAAAACATGTAATTGTATCGCTAGTAGTGCTGGATGTTGTAATTTGTTGTACAGAAACCCAATACGTCACAACTTCTTTTCCATTTACACCAAACTCATTTAGAGCAGGAGTAGTGTAGTATTCGGTTGTTGCTCCCGGTATTTTACACCAGATTGTATCATTATTATCATTGATAATATAGTCTTTCGGTTCGTGTATATACCATTGGTATAAATAGTCTTGTTCTACATAATTATCTAAATTAGCACGTAGCGTAACACTTCCGCCTGAACATATTTCACTTTCGGTAGCTGTAATGTTTACAACCGGTTGCGGATGAACATATACTTCAAAGTCTTCAGTAACTGTGAAGCATCCGTAAGGAGCATCATAAACCAACTTAATTAAATATGGTTCCGGTTTAGCTGAAAGATAAATAATCAGGTATTCCGGTTGGAATTGCAACTTATAATCGTAGATTGGGGTGCCATTCAAATACCATGTAAAGTATTCAGGATTCATAGGATAAATCGGGTTAAACGGATCTGTTCCAATGAATTTAGCTGTAATAAATACGTTATCGTAAGTATCTTGTGCTTCTCCACCTTCAGAATAGATGTCGCAAACGTGGTGCTGTCCGTGAAGTTCAATAATAGGATTGCGAATTACGGTTAAGGTTCTTGCTAAATCTTCATTCAATTCGGAGATACATTCTTCGCCGAACGGAACTGCTCTTACATTATATACATAATCTGTAGGATCTCCATCTACGGTAAGCGGAGAAACAAGGATTGTAGCTAAGTTATCACCTTCAATTTCAAATCCATTTACATACCATATATAGTAATCAACTTCTTCAGGTTTGTCAACATGAGCGGTAATGGTAACTTGGCCACCGTCGCAAATGATTCCATTAAACGGTTCCGGATCGAAAGTAATAGCTTGAAGAACCGGAGCAGCATATACATTAACGATGAAAGGATCGCTCATGGATACACATCCGTTTTCGCCTTCAACGAGTAAGTAGATATGGTATGGATACGGTCTTGCAGGTAAGTGCTTGTTCAAAAGAATACCGTCATCTTCAACAGAGCCCGGTATATATGCTCCAGCATCCATCACGTATGTATATAGATCGTACGTTGCGTCGAATACATCAGAATATGTTTGTGTATAGAGGGTTGTTAATCCTTCTAATACTTCTTTATAATAGAGTTCGGTGAAAGTTTCGCCATAAGCTAACCAGTAGCCATAATGATAACCTGCTTTATAAGCTGCGAACTGTTGTGGTATTCCTGTAAGACAAGTAAAACCAGGCGTTAACCAATAAGCCGGTTGGTAAGTACCCGCTTCAGGATCCGGAGCCGTTATTGAACCAAAATTATAGGGCGGAACTGCTGCTACAAAGCTTTCTTTAAATGGTTCGGTAACCATCACATTAGCATAAGCATATCCTTTAGCAGCGCCTTCAGCGTAAGAGATTAACGTATTCGCGATGTTAGCATCGGCTACTGCATCCATTGTTGCTTGGTCAATGATCATTTGTTCTAATGAAGCTATGAATTGATCAGCTGCAGTTTTTGCTTCCATCGTAGCATCTTCAATACCATCTACTGTTGCATCTCCTGCTCCTATATTATACATGGCGTTTAGTCCGGTACCACCTGTACAAGAAGGTACTGATAAATTCCATGAGTCAGCAGTATTTGGAAGAACCGGATGAGTAGCCGTGAAATCAGCTACATATCCATCTTCTAATAAACTTTCATATTGTGCATTGTAAAGTTCTACAAAACCTAATAGGTAAGGCTCAACATCTACAGGTATGCCAACTACTCCCGGAATAATCCATTTGTAGTTTAATGCGCCGGTAGCCGGATCATGATTGAATACAAATCCGTTCAATACTACATTTGTATTTTCACAAACGATAGGATTGCCCTCAACTAATAGCATAAGTTCGGGATTAACCACAACATCTACACCATCAGTTTTATCTAAATCTGATACACAGCCCGGATCAACTGTTACGATTGCCGTATAGTTATATGCGGTAACAAGTCCGTTTTGAGCTTGCGGGAATACTACAATTTTATGTGTCACCGCGCCTTCAATCACAATTCCATTTTCATACCATGTATAAACACCACCTGCATAATAGGTAGCTTCTAATACTACAGGACCACCTTGACAGATGTGAGAAGCATTGTTTGCTATATCAAGAGAGATAACCGGCGTTTCAACAACCGTTACAGTTACAATATTAGAAGATGCATCACATACAGCATTGTTGTATGAAGCAGTGAAAGCATAAACAGTAGTAGCACTCGGCGTTACATAATAGATAGTTGCATCTGCACCAGGTATCGGAACAAGTACGCCTTCTTCTACTGTGTACCACTGATAGGTCATTTCTGCATTGAAACTGATCTCAGCAGTTAACTTAACAATTTCGTTTTCACAAACCTTGGTCTTGTCGGCAGTGATGCCTACTACAGGATTCAAATTAACGTTAACTACAAACTCATCGCTCCATGCTCCACAATTAGAGTTTTGCTGATCAATTATATAAGCAAATACTTTAAAGATATAAGGTGCAGTTCTTGGCTCTAAGTTGAAAGCATTGTTAAAATCGTTTCCATCTTGTTCAACACCATCTAAGAACCATCTGTATGAGAATAGTCCTTGATATTCTTCATTAGGAATATTATAGTATGGATCGTTAATCGGATCTGACGGAAGTGGTTGTGCAGTTAGAGAAACTTCTACAGCTTCAGCAGCGCAGAATACATTGTTTCCATAAATGGCAACTGTAGGTTGAGAGAATATTAAGATAGTAACTGAATCGGTTACATATTCACAATTGTTGCCCGGATATACTAAACGTGCATACATATAATGAGTACCTACCTCTTCGAAAGCTATATTAAGATATTGTAATCCTTCTCCCGGAACTTGAATTCCGTCTATCCACCATGAAATTTCAGGTTCGCCAAAGAGTTCAGCATTGATTCCCGGATATGGGGCAAGTTCAAAGAAAACAAGAGCGCCTGTACAGGCAATGGCATCACTCGGAGTAATAGTTACAGGTTCTAAAGAGCCTTGAACGGTGATGGTAAAGTCTGCAAATTCTGAAGAACATACCGCGTTCAACATTTGTACTTTCACATAGAAAGTAGCCACGCTGGCGCCTTTAAGCTCAGCATAAGTAAACAGGCGATGATTTGAATAAGTAATACCTATTGGGTCTTCGGATTCCGGATCATCATACCATAGGTAACGGTAGATTTGTCCTTCTCCAAAGTTATAAACAACAGCTTCAACTTCAACTGCACCATTTTCGCAAATGATATAGTTTTCAACTTCTACAACCGGTTTTGGAAGTACCTGGAAGTAATGTACCGGAGAATATACCATTTCGCAACCGCAGAATGATACTTCTACCTGAATGTCAACTCTATCAATATTATCGGGAACGATAAATTCATAAGTAAGGTCTTTTCCTACATATTGTCCATCAACTTTCCATTTGAGGATGAAGTCAACTGCATCAGATTCAACGATAGCGGTTAGAATCACTCTATCTCCAACACAGCCTTCTGTAAGACCGGCTATAGTTACTGTACCTGTTGGACAACCAACTTGAAATTCGTGAACTACAAGCGGGGCTTCGCAACCGGAGTGGTCTTGACCAACTTTTACAGCGATGTCATAATTTCCAATAGTTCCTAATACATCTTCATCAGTTAAAGTATAAACCTTACCTGTTTGTGTAGGATCTAAATATCCATTGAGATACCATGTATAAGTTGGGTTTTCGTAACCACCTACTACATTGGCCACAAATTGTGGGTTTTCGGTAGGAAGTTTCGGTATATAGTAAGGTCCTGAAATTGTTACAACAGGATCTTTTAATACGGTTACATAGTGGCAATCTGAGAACACATGACATACATCAGTGAAATCCCAGCAATTGCAAGATGCAAGAGTAGAACTAGGTGTTCCTTCCCATACTTCAACAGAATAGCAATAAGATTGCGGTCCGTTTTCGCTTGTATGTAATCCCGGATAAGTGGTAAAGGAGATATCGGTAAGTCCTAATTCTAACATGTAGATTTCACTTACATTGCTATGATATAAGTTATTTTCACGCCATCTGTAGAAAATACGATTTCCATTTAAACTTACGGGTTTGAAATCAGAAATTGCGAAGCTAATGTCAACGCTTCCGCCATGACATATTGTATCATTTCCACCTCCTGTAATTTTCAAAGCAGGAAGAACTTCCACACAGCATGAATACGCAGTATCCGGACAATTATAACCCACTGTATTTGTTATAAGCATGAATTTAACAAAATTAACACCATGGTCAGCTTCAACTCTGTATGTGCCATAAGATAAATTTGTTAGAGCAGAAATTTGTTCTGTTTTTACAGGTAGTGCATTTTGTAAACAATCACTACCATTTGCATAAGAAATCATGTACCACTCATAAGTTTGTTCGGTCTGTGGATCCGCAGTAACAGTTGCTTTTAGAGTAGTGATGCTATTGTTGCATATTTCACAAGGGGTTTCAATTACAACATTGGTTACCGGGGGATCAGCAGGTTCTAAGTAAAATTCTGCGGTATCTCTACAACCACGGGGACTGGTAGCAACAACGCGATATAGAATCGGTCCATTATAGCCAGGAATAATTAAGGTAGGCTCGGTGTGACGACCTGATCCGTAGGGCCAGAACCAGTCGTTCGGATTTAAAAGCGCATCTTGTATATAAAAATACCATTGCAATGTTATTCCACCTGTGGAATCAATATGAGCCTTAAGGTTTGCCACTTGACCCGCGCAAGGCTTCACATCTAAAGTAAGGGAATCGATCTTGGGGTTTGGATAAACAACAATATTTGTTGAATCCATGTCTGAAATACATCCATTATCATCTGTTACATACACAAAGAGTTTTCCTGTTACTGCAGTTGAAGTATTTACATAAAACTCAGAAGAAGTATTGCTGGTTGTATCACTAAGAGGCGCTCCTGTAAAGCCATCGGGTATCCATGTATATATGTAGTCCGGCTTACCCGAAGTAGTTAAATTTGCATTAACTACATATATTCCATCCTCACAATGGTTCCCCTGAGTTGGAGAGATTTCTACTACAGGCACCGCCACAACTGTCATGCGTTGCGTGGCAGAACGGGAGCATCCGTAATCATCGGTAAAAGTATAACGAATTGTGTAATTAGCAACAACACCATGGGGTTTGAAGTAGAATTTATCGCCATGTTGAACAATCTCTGCCGTATCTGTTTGTCCTGGCTGGAGCACTATTTCATACGAAAACGTTCCACCGGGAATTGGGTTATTATAAGGATCAACTTGCGTGCCCCCGGTTATTTCTACCGAGTCTATATTTGCACAAACAATATTGGGTCTCATGGCTATTTGAACATTGGGCAATACGCGTATAATAACAATTACCGTGTCGGGCAAAGAGGTACAAGTTCCATCGCTTGCCGTTACGTAAATCCAATATTCTCCAGCAGGATTAGTAGTGGCATCTACGGTAAAAGTATCTCCCGATGCTGTTCCCAATTGGGACCATTGAGGTGTCCAAGTATAAGTATATCCTGCGGTTGGATCAGGGTTTCCACCTGTTGCGGTGGCAGTAATGGGTAAGTAGTTGCGAAAACAAACGCCCACGGTATCTGCTACAGAAACTACTGGAAGTTCATATACAATAAGATATATTGTATCGGAAGTAGATCCGCAATCTTCAAATCCGGCATAGATGGTCCATATTGCCATAGCGGTATCGCCGGCTTGTACGGTAACTTCTGCGCCATCCCATTTGTTTTTATCTGCATCTGCAATAATACCGTTAATAATGGTCCACGCACCGGTTTCACCTAAGAGTGTATCCGGTTCGTTTGCATCTAAACTGAATGTATAAGTTCCATCAGGATCTGCACATACCGGCCATTGAAATTCTGCGCTGGCTTGTGTGGGCAGCGGATGAATAATTATAAGTACTGAATCTATATTAGAAGGACATGGGGAGCGGAATTGACCCGCCAAGTTATCATATAAAGATACATAAGCCCAAATGGTGTCGTGGTCAACTTTTGGTATTAAGATCACACTACCCACAGGGTCTGCAGTATAGTCGAAAAAGTATTCACTATTAAAAGTGAGAGGATAAGGGGATTTTGCACTTTCAAGACGCCACTCAAATTGGTATCCCGGGGTTCCTTTCACCACAGTAGCAGCAACTCTAAGAGAGTCGAGAGGATCTTGACACTCTTCGATTAAATTCGGTACAGAAACGATAGGACGATCCATCACCCTGATAAATGCTTTTGCTGTATCCACACATCCGTTGTCGTCTGTAATAAATATTTCAAGCAACGCTGCACCCGGGTAGTCTGTATCTACAATCACACTAAATCTATTGGCAAAACTTATGTTGTAGTTTTCCCAACCATCTAAGCCGCCTTGTTCGGGGAGCGGGGTAAATCTGAAGCCATGCTCATACTCTATGTATCCGGGAGGAACAATAGATGTATATCCTGCCCATGTTATCATCTCTAAAGGATCTCCCACACATACTATGGTATCTCTTAAAGGAGTTAATACCGGTTTTTCAAAAATTGTTACTTCTATTGTATCCACTGCAGAAGCGCAATCGGTAAGCGTATCTACTGCAGCCACTAAAATTTTATAGGTTCCGAAGCCGTAAATAGGCACATAATCTGCAGGATCGAAAGGTATAATATAGTTTTTCGTTTCTTCAGCCGGAAGTACAGTGCCTGGGCCTGTTGCAGTTTCCGGAGTTGTAACTGTATAGCTATGTATCACATTTTCTTGTACCGGTTGAAGTTCAATCTCTAACGCTTCGCTGTTACTACAAACACTCAACGGACCCGGTACGATTAGTTCCGGTATAGGATTAATTTGAACTATAATAGTATCGGTCATTGAGCAACCATTGGCATCGGTTACTGCTACATTAATATATAATGTATCATTAGATGTAGCTTTAGAGGGGTTGAACTTATAGGTAAGACTATCTACAAATTCACCTTCTGCTAATGCTTCATATCCGCTCCATACAATTACGTAAGGTTCGGGACTTGAAGCATGAATGCTGATTTGAATGAGTACGTCTAAATCATTTGCACAAATTATCAGAGGAGAATTTGTTTGGATCATGGGCACTACGTTACATTCAAAATAAAGAGAATCTGCATATTCACAACCATGTTCATCTTTATAATAATATCTAACCATATGATCGCCTGTAGCGGCGGGATAATAATAATAGATCTCATCATCTGTATCATACTCCACTTTGTCTCCTACATATTTGAATGTACCGCCTGTAATAGGTTCGCCGTCTTTGTCTTCTTGCGTACCTGTGGTGAGCGCTACCCGTTCTGCGTCGCAGCAAAAGCTTGGCATCGGAAGTGTCACAATAAATTCGTCGTAAATGGTGATCTCAATATCAACCGTTACGCTACAATAATATTTATGTTCATTTCCCACTTGGTCAATTGATATATCAACAAGTTCCTTGAATGCAAGCGTGAGTGTTCCTGTACCCGGGATTGAAGTATTCACTTCAAATTCGCAATCGGTTGCAGTGCCGGCGAATCCGGTCCAAGTGCAAAGTGTATCGAGTGCTCCGGTTGCGTTGAAAGTGGGTGCAATAATCAGTTCTCCATCCAAACAGGCTTCTGCAGTCAAATCCACAATAATTTCCGGTAGAGGAACTACTATCATTGTAAGCGTATCTGTAGAGATTCCGCACAATGCGTTGCTTCCACTTGATATCATCCAAACCACGGTAGCGGTATCTCCGGCATTCACTTTAATATCCGTAAAAGGATCTGTTACATCGTCAATAATCGCTTTTTCTGGGGTAAGGAGAATCCATAGCCCTGTTTCACTTTCTGCATAATTAGGAATAGTTGCAATCATATTGAAAGTAAAATCGTTTGTTAGAGGGTCTTCACATCTAACAACCGGTGTTTGAATATGGGTATAAGCTTTGGTTGGGGTTTTATAAACCGTGATCGTAGCCGTATCTACACTTGGGGCACAAGCAGTGTTCGGTCTATCCGGATCTGCGTCGTCCACACGAACTACTACTTTATATACACCTGCTGTGGTTGGATTAAAGTCGAAAGAGTCGCTTCCGAGGGCAAAATCGCCTGCGCCAATTATTTTCCAATAATATGTATAAGGTTCAATTCCTCCTGACACAGTTGTCTGAATCGTGTAGATAGGATCTCCTGCACACATTTCGGCATCATCAATACTTACAATAACCGGTGATGGGGGTATCACCTTTACGGTTAGGGTTGCCGAGTTAGCCACGCAACCGGAGGGGATACCACTTTTATTAATAACTGTCAATTTTGTATAAAATTCATAAGTACCTCCCGGTAGCGTAAAGCTACTGGTACTGTCAAACGAAATAGGATTGTCACCATCAAAGAAAGGGGAGAAAATTGTTTCCACGAGCACGTCATCTTGGAACAGCTCAAATTTGAGTTGTACAGTATCGTTGTCGGGGTTATTAAAAGTGACACCTACTGTTATATAAGCGTCGTCACCTTCACAAACAATTCCGTTTCCGGTAATTTGAGGTGTCGGAAGCGGGTAAACGGTGAACAAGAGTGAGTCATACACATCACACGTAGGTACGGGACGGAGATAAAAATCTTGTACTTTAAGGCCAAATCCAATTTCATTAAGTCCGGCAGTAAAAGTATCGAAAGTTTTTATCTTGTGTTCTCCCAGTGTATAGTCATCACTTTCCACGTCAACTTTTTGCAGATACCATGTATAGGTAAGTATGGGGTCAAGTCCGTATGCACCCATTTGAGCAGTTAGACTTGGCCAAGTTGAAGAGGCATCTATAGTAATAGTTCCCATTTCACAAATCATACCCTCCACTGAACGGGGGATAAATACAATAGGGGGGGCATCTAAAAGATCAAGTCTAATTGTTTCAGAATAGATTGGGTCCTCTTCCCAAAGGAACACTCCATAAACTAATAGAGAGTCTGTAACTGAACTAAAGGGCGCTTGAAAACCAAATGAGCCATAAGCCTCTCCGGGTTTAAACAGCGGATCTGATTCAGTAATCTCCACCCACGGATCATCATCAGCCTTATAAAAAATTGACCGAGACCATCCTGCTTGCGGTATCAGATAAGGATCACCTGAGGTTATGATCTGAAACTGAACTCCAACAGAAGATGGAGGCTCTACTAATCCACCTTTACAAAAGATATTACCATCTGCAACCACTGTCATGGTTTCCGGCGTACCTTTTGACGGTCCTCCTTCATCGGGTTTTTGCGCATACACATAAATAAATCCTATAAAAAATAGGAATGTTAGAAGAAAATTTGTAAATTTTTTCATCGTTTAAAAATTTAATTGTTACTATTTTAATTGTTTAATTATATTCGTTATTACTGTTTTATCATATTATAAGTCAGGCAATTATCCATTACCTGCGGGGTTAATTTTTATATCATTGTTCATTGTCATAGATACTTTTTTACAGTCTATTCACTGAGTTGCAAAAATAATTATTTTTTAATACAAATGTAAATATGTTAATTTTTTTTTTTTTAGTGTTATTTTTTTTTCAAAAATGTAGAAAACTACAGTAAACATTGTAAACTTTATGGGTTATTTTTTGATACGCATTGCATAAAAAGATCTGTAAACGAAGATGAGTCCAATGATTAAAAATGCGGTTCCTATATAGGGGGTAAAGTCGAAAGTTTTTTCGTTTATTGCATCTAATTTCATGGTCACAGCAATCTCCACTGCAAGCAGTCCAAAGAGGGTTGAGAATTTAATAATGGGGTTCATGGCCACTGAGGTAGTATCCTTATAAGGGTCTCCTACAGTATCTCCAACCACAGAGGCAGCGTGAAGATCTGTATTTTTCTCTCTCAAATCAACCTCCACTACTTTTTTAGCATTGTCCCAAGCGCCTCCGGCATTAGCCATATACATTGCTTGGAAGAGTCCGAACACGGCAATAGAGATAAGATATGAAACGAAGAAGTTTGGATTAAAGAAAGCAAAAGCAAGGGTAAGCGAGAATATCACAATAAATATATTCCACATCCCTTGTTGCGCGTATTGGGTACAAATCTTCACTACGGTTTTCGAGTCGTTAATATCTGCTTCCTGTTTATTTAGGTTAAGGTTTCGTTTAATAAATTCAACGGCTCTGTAAGCACCAGTAGTAACGGCTTGCATGGATGCCCCGCTGAACCAGTAAATCACTGCTCCTCCGGTAATGAATCCGAGTATCACGGGGGCGTCGGTGAGGCTTAATTGTAACAAGCCAAGATTTTTTAGCATGAGGATAATGGCAAATATCATCGTAGTAGCTCCCACCACAGCCGTTCCAATCAGCACCGGTTTTGCGGTAGCCTTGAAAGTATTTCCTGCGCCGTCGTTTGCTTCCAAATAATATTTTCCTTTTTCAAAGTCGGGTTTAAATCCGAAATCGTTTTCAATTTCAGCGGCAATCCCGTCAATTTTATCAATCTGTGAGAGTTCAAATACCGATTGGGCGTTGTCGGTTACGGGACCGTAGCTATCCACGGCAATTGTAACGGGTCCCATTCCTAAGAATCCAAAAGCTACCAAGCCGAAAGCAAAAATAGATGAGTACTCACCAAAGACTTCAAGTCCGTTTGCGGAGACCATAAATGCACACACCATTAATCCCACCATCACGATTCCTTTCCAAAATGCGCTGAAGTTTCCTGCAACCATACCGGACAGGATATTTAAAGAGGGTCCTCCTTCTCGGGAAGCAGTTACCACCTCTTGCACATGTTTCGAGCGCGAGCTGGTAAATATTTTGGTAAATTCGGGAATGATGGCAGCTGCCAGTGTACCCAGACTGATGATAGTGGAGAGTTTCCACCACAAGTCGGGATTGTAGGTTGCCACCTCACTGTTATTATTTAGTAATATATAACTAATAATGTAGGTAATGATAATAGACACTATGGAGGTAATCCATACGAGCGAGGTGAGTGGAGTTTCAAAATTAAAGTTATCAGCATTTTTGTATTTTGAAATGGAGATAACCTGATTTATTTTATAGGAGAACACGGATGTGAATACCATTAGGATTCTCATTGTGAAAATCCAGACGATCAAGAGGGCTTGAATTTGGGGGCTGAAAGGCATACATAGCACGAGGAAAGAGATGAGTGCAACGCCTGTTACGCCGTATGTTTCGAATCCGTCTGCGGTAGGTCCCACGCTGTCTCCGGCGTTATCTCCTGTACAATCGGCAATCACGCCCGGGTTTCTTGGGTCGTCCTCCCCTATTTTGAAGATCACTTTCATCAGGTCGGAACCGATGTCAGCGATTTTAGTAAAAATACCTCCGGCGATACGGAGTGCACTAGCGCCTAACGATTCCCCGATGGCAAAACCAATGAGGCAAGCGCCGGCGCTACTGGAGTCCACAAAAAGAAGGATGATGAGCATTAAAACCAGCTCAATGGTAATGAGGAGCAGTCCAACGCTCATTCCCGACTGAAGCGGGATAGATACAACGTTCCACGGCTTGCCTCTTAAAGAAGCAAACGAGGTTCTGCTGTTTGCAAAGGTGTTTATCCTAATTCCAAACCAAGCCACTGCATAGGAACCTGAGATACCGAGCACTGTCCAAGTTAATATTTTAAATACATCTGCTGCGCCCTTGCCGCTCAAAAATCCAAAATAGAAGATAATTGCCGCGCCAATGATGGCAAAAAGGATTAACAAAAACCTGCCCTGCTGAAGCAAGTAGGTCTTGCATGTTTCATAGATTGTCGCAGATATGTGCGCCATAGATCTGTGTACCGGAAATTTCTTGATATTGACGGCTTGGTATAAACCGAATAACAATCCGAGTATCACAATAATAGACCCCCACAGCAAAAGCGACCAACCGGATATTGCACCGTTGAAAAAAGAAACACTTTTAAAGTCGGGGAGCTTAATGTCTGCCTCACCGGCAACCGCAAAAAACGGCACGAAAAGCACGCAAATAATAGATAGGATTTTTTTCATATTTAGTATTTTTTTGTTTTTTGAAAAAGAGCGCAAATGTATAGGATTTTTTGAAGTATTGATTAGATGTTGAAATTTTTTGGATATTATTTGAGCAAATATTTAAAAATAAGAGTTTTATTTGTGAATTTAGTAAATATTTCACCATGATTAATTAACTGAAACTATTTTGATATGCCTATGAGGATTCCTAAAAATTTCTTTTTGAAAAACTTGTTAATTCTTTATCACTTATGTTGCGTTTAATCTAATTGAATAACAATAACATACAATCACGTTCTTTGATATTTTGGTAATCAGATTTATTAAGCAGCTTTGCGAGAGATCCCTTCAAATTTTGAAGAGATAAGACTGTTCTAAAAGCAAGGAAACATTAACCTCAAGGTGCGCAAAGTTTTTTCACAAAGAGCGCAAAGATTTGATTTCAAGCAGTTTTATCCTTGCGTCCTTTGCGAAAAGCCCTTGCGTCCTTTGCGGTAAAAGACTTTTTAGACAGTGATTAAGTAGTTTATATAAAATGTGTGTGAGATTACTTTCATTATAAATCGGCGGAATCGAAAAACAGCTATAATAATCTGACATCCAATAATTTCAAAGAACTTTATTTATAAACAACGCAACACTACTGATTATTAATTGTTAATTGTCAATTGTTCCACCCCCTTGCCCCCGCCAGCGGGGGAGATTGTTAATTCTCCTGTGGTGGGGTTTGGAGTTAGAGTGATGTTTTCAAGGGCTTGTTTTGAGCACACAGCTGACGCAGATTGAACAACGCAGATCAATCATCTCATCATCGCTTTGTGCTTTCTGCGTTCTGCTTTCCTCCACCATCATCGAAACTATTATCACGTTAAAGTAAAGTGGCTTTCAAACCCTCAATCGGGTCGCAATCTTTTTGACAGAAAACCGCACCGGAAAGCAAAATGTTGCTGTAATAATAAGTAGTAGTTTTTTCATCTGAATATATTTTTATAAGTTATTGATTTTTAATCATTTTTTGAGGTATTATTTTTTGTTACGAATAGTAAAAACGGCTGAAAGCCGTACATTAATTCAGCCCAATGGCAACGCCTTGGAAGTCTATAAAATATGGCATTTATTGCGCCCTGAAAGGGCAGCATAAAGTTTAAAAAATTTAAAAATTAAAGATTTAAAATTCAAGACTTATAGATTTAAGGTTAATTGTTTATTGTTGTTAAT
>Ga0123353_10002658_pt1 | contig 22257 bp, 16 predicted proteins | sample TergutLab28metaG_3_FD_92763 | JGI IMG/M metagenome (GOLD analysis project Ga0123353, IMG submission 92763) | Labiotermes labralis P3 segment gut microbial communities from Petit-Saut dam, French Guiana - Lab288 P3 | ecosystem: Host-associated > Arthropoda: Insects > Digestive system > Gut ... | reverse complement strand
TGAATAATTTGGTACTATATGATAACTAATTATTGTGTATGGCAAGTCGACATTAAGAGTGGTATAGTGAGTGTGCTAACATTTATTATTGTAATTTGTGGCGTCCTTTTAATAATAATTCATCATCGTTAATGAACCAGCAAGTACTGACAAACTAATACCCTGTTTGTAGCTTCATGTTCCTCGAGCCAGACGAGGCGACACACGTAATAAGGCGTTTTTAAACAAACAAATTGTTTTCTGTGCTTGTACTATGTAAACTGGAAGGTAGAAAAACGGATAACTAAAACCGGGAAGGAAATAAAGAAAGGAAAAAAAACATTAATTAATTAAAGGAGGGGCAGAAACTTTGGGGCCGAAGCACAAAACAAAAGAATGAATGGAAGACGGTTAGGTGGAAGGAAAGGGACAGGGGCAAAGACAGGAGGGAGTACAAAAAGGAAGTGAAGACACAGAAAATGGGAATCGGAAAGAGAATTTGCAGAAATACAGGTAGGAGAAAGGGGCACAAGAGTGAGGGAAACACAGTAATGTAGAAACAAGGAAATGAAGACAGAATAACGAAAGATGGTAAAAAAGTGAATGAAGATAAAACCAGTGGTGTATTATACTGTATAGCTGGTTTAGCACCGCTATACCGCCGAAACGGCGGAAATGACTTCCTTAGTCCGTTACAAAATTAAGAGAAAACTTGAAAATCTTCTACCCGAAAATTATTACTTTGTGTAATATACAATATGTATAGCTCATGTGCTGAAAGGCTACTGCAGCGGAGTATTGTTGAGAACCTTGCCGCTTGAAGAGAGAGAGAGAGAGAGAGAGAGAGAGAGAGTGTGTGTTGTATGTGTGTGTGTGTGTGTGTGTGCGCGCGCGCGCGCGTGCGCTTGCGAGAAAGTAGTGTGGAATGTTCTCCACGGCGTTCATTTAAATGTAAGTAAAGCGATAATAATTACAGCTAACCTTCTTGTCGCTTGTGTAACAAGCGAGAGAGAGAAAAGTGCAGCGCAAGATAACGGCTAGTGTAGTGGCAACGTTGCCGCTGTACCCACTGAAATTGACATCACCGGAAGATTTTTATTACTTACAGACCTGTTTTCGAATTGAGGAAGCAGGTTTTCTGAATCCGTGAATTGAGTTACAACCCTGCGGATGAAGGCGGTACGTTTCTTCCAAACGTCGGGAAATAATTACCCAAACGACACGGCGCACACAACTCAGAATACCTTCTCAACAGTAATGCGGTGGAAACCACAAATCACCATTTCATATTGTTAATATATTTCTTTTTATTATTTTATATTCCTTATTTATTGTGTTTTTTTTAATGCGTGATTGATTTTCGTTGAAAGAATATAACGGTTGAAGTTTTCGTAACATTTGTAGGTCAGTCTGCATGAATACGTAATAATATTAAAAGGTAAAAAAGGTAGAGTGATCCCGTTACAGGCCCGGTGTGGCCCAGAGGGTAGGTAGAGGTCTAACTCTACGCTTCCATGACCGTGGCACTAGAAGGGGGTGAGTGGCCAGCAGCACGCCCCGGCCGCACTTTACCCCCAGGAAAGACCCGGTACCCCATTTTACAGGGGGCTGGGTGAGTCCCAGGACCGGTCTGGACGGGTTGAAAATCTCGTCCCCACCGGGATTCGATCCCGGACCGTCCAGCCCGTAGCTCAGTCGCTATACCGACTGAGCTACCGGGCTCACACCTAATAATATTACTTTTAAAAAATTAAAAGGTAAGTGGGGAATATATTTGAGAATCAAATTTTTGTACTCAAAATTCTAAGAATATGGATGTTTTCAAAGAACGACGTGATGGTTGACAAATTTACATGTGTCAGTAGAAGGGCGTAATTTCATTTCAAATGACCAAAATGTATCAGGTAAGAATTTTACGTTTGATTCCTCTCTTTTGCGGGTAAGGTTTGAGTGTTACCACATTTACCATTTCGTTTATTATTATTATTATTATTATTAACGTTACATTGTGCAATGATTGGTGATTAAATCTTAATTTCTTGGCAGTGAGGTGGAACGGGGAAGGGGCAAAGTAGCCATTCTGTACGCTTGAGCTACACCGGATTCCAGGATCAACATTGGCCGTTGAATGTAACATTAATGCTATTGCAGCCTGGAGGCGTGACACGCAGAGGCTCTGTGTCGCCACAGAACAATTTTGTTACGAATTGTCAATAAGAAGGCCGCAGTGTTGTGACGTCATTTTGGTCAGAGTATGTTAAAATTTCATGAGCACACACTGCTGCTCCCTGCTTTCATTATTGCGTCCTACTGATTCCGATTATGTAACTACTTTGATTTGCATTAAAATGAGAATGGGTAGGTACGTCATAGTATTGAGACACTTCCCTTTTTAGCATGACCACTGACGTACGTAGGATAGGCGTCACTGAAGAATGGTGTTGTACCGTCTTTTTTGTACGTCGGACTGTGTGCTGGGGAATATGTCATTTGAAAGCCTAGTCGAGAGTCGGAGCAAGGTATGTGAGGTCCAGGGCACGTGGCCGGCCGTTGTACGGACAACATAAAATAAAATAAGCCCAAGAAGACAGACTTTTTGGACTGCTTGGCTCCGAAGATGCAGACTGTGCAATTCTCCGAAATGTCATTGTGTGCCAGCCGATAGGGCCTCACAACCTAGAGTATTTTAGTCTTCATCGATACCGCTGCGAGAACTTCAAATCGCGCATCTCTCTTATTTATTCGAAAGTAGACCTATTGGAAACCTGAAGTCCTTCCATTGCAGATAATTTGGAGACAGCTGTTTTATTTTATTCGGGAGAGAGGATTATACTGTCCTAGTAAGTTGCAGACAACTGTGCGAGGCCAGTTTTGTAACAACTACAGGCCTGTGCAGTGTTGAAAACTACGTTTTCAGTTAAAGGTAACACTGTAGTTTGCTTTGTATGCAAGTACAACAATTTTAATTATTGAATGCAAGCAAAATAATGCTTAAGGCTGAATTTAAATCAGTATCGATATAGTTTTTAAAAGGTTTTAAACCTATAAAACAATTTGATATCGCTACGGAGTTTCATATCAATTGACATCCCTTAGGCGATAAATAACGTAAGTTGCAAACATATGCCCATATGTGTGTGTAACTTTATGTACCGACTCCTAGTGCAGCTGCTTGCAGACTCACATGGGAGCTGAAAGAGTAGTCGCCCCTGACACAGATACGAACACACGTTCCTCGGTTACGTTTTTGGGCGGCACTGTAAGTCGAAAGTCCATCTGTCGCCCACATATCCACTCTCATGTCTTCTTTAATTAAGGCTGGGTGACATACTGCACCAATTGCTTTAGTAATGAGTAGTCGTGGCCTGTCGACCTATTTATGTCGTGGCTTGTGAATTGTGATTCTCCATTCTCTTACTCGTTTCGCTGGTGAAAACGCCACCTTGTCTGTACATGAGTTATATACTAAATCCTAGTATCTTAGTAGCCGCTTTGAAATTCGTACACTTTGTCCAAAACGTGTAGAGCTACGTTATGTCTTGAGTAGCCCGCCCTACGAAGAAAAGTCCGGTGGGTGCATCGAGGTTTCTCGTATGACGATTCTGGTAGATTAATTTGCATTAATATAACTCTGGTGTTTGACTTTTTTATGCTTGTTATTTCATCATAACAGTGTCTGTCCCAGTCATCTGTTTCACTGATGCGTACAGCGAGCAGGAAAGTGGTGCTGTATTATTGACGTAGTATTGAGCACCAGTGTTTGTACCAAGTGTCAGCATATTTCTGTACTTTCATAGTACCGTTAAACTTCGTGCAATCAAATTGCTTTCTGAAAATGTAATGCTTCCAACATTAACCAGTATGTGAATCTGCCACCTACGCATGAATACCGGAAGTGTACTGAAAACTGAACGTACTGACTTAGGTCACTTTTTGGCAGTAACGTACCATCAGAGAAGTTTTAGACATACTCTAGCATTGTGGTAGTTTGTTATTATGGCGAAATAATGTAGCAACCGCTGTGACATTACGTAACTCCATTAGCTTTACATGTTATTGGTGGAAATAATTGAATCCCAGTAATAGGATTAACCTATTGTTTCAGGTTAAAAACAAGTACTATTTTAGTAACTATGGGAAAATTAATCCTGAAATAATTTAACCCGTGGTACCGGGCGTCCACGTCGTAAATGGTCTGTATGTTCGAGTCCCATCAGACTTGATAATCTACTCCAATCCTTTCCCTGAAGCAGTACATGATGGGAGGGTACATACGACCGTCTGCTTGTTGCATCTGCCGAACGGCGCACCGCATTTCGATGGGATTTGCTATATAAGGTCAGAACTGGAAAGCATCAGGCGAATTCTGTTGTTTATTTATTTTTGGGCCATGATATTCACACAATATGGAGATAAAATTGAATTTTTATGCTTACTAAACGGCTTGTCCTACGAACTATTAGTAGGCCCACGTAACATTAGTATAGTCTCATATGTAGGATGTATGTACGTATAGCAATTTTAATTAATATGAGATCTTGACTCTTCTGGGATGTTATGCAGCATTGATTGGTAGTTAATTACCGACATTTCGGGACAACCTATCGATCCCATCCTGAAACATTCTAAGAGTATGGGACCGATAGGTTGTCCTGAAACGTCGGTAAATTACTACCAGCCATCGCTGCCTAACTTCCCAGAAGTGCGAATATCTTATTTACACCACGGTACATGGGCAGTAGGCGGATACGATGGATTGGACAGGTAAATCACAGGAGGAAACCCATACGTTTGGTGTGGTAACTTTGGAAAGCGGACATTTGACACACTAAGAAGGCTGTGAAGATGTAGGTAAATAACATGGAGATATATCTTAGTGAGATGTAACGCGGCTTCAAGAATGTGAGTCCATGGAATGGTTCGGGATCTTGTCTTGTTGTCCTTGTACTAAGATGCACATCGGACAAGGATCACATTTATTTCAGAGATTTTCTGAGTTCTTTCGAAGACAACACGAAGGACACTTTGGACGGAAAATTGGAATGTAATGAAACCGATGCAGTCATAATCAGAAAACATCACGGCTAAAGTTCATTGTCCCCAGCGGATTTCAAACCTGCGATCTCAATACTTGACGGATAGAGATACGTCGTGATTTATATGCCACGATTTTTAGAATAACATTATTATTATTATTATTCTTTGCGGTGGTGGTGGTGGTAGTAGTAGTAGTAGTAGTAGTAGTAGTAGTAGTAGTAGTAGTAGTAGCAGCAGCAGCAGCCGGGGAGCCGGGATGTCTTAGTTGGTGTAGTCACTAGGCAAAGGGCTGGACGAACTAGGAGATGGGGTATCATTCCGCATATTATTATCGTCATCGTCATTGTGGGAGATGGGATAGCTCACTAGTTATAGTGACTAGGCTACGGGCAGCACAAACGAGGAATTGTAGTATAATTCTGGCACGGGTAGGCGATTTACTGCTCATCAAAACGTCAGGCTGGCTCTGGGACCCATCTAGCCACGTATTCGCTGGGCACCGTGGCTCTTTCGTTGGGGTAAAGCGGTCGGAGCGTGAGGTTGACCACTCACCCCATCTAGTATCGAGGTTAAGAATGAGTGGAGCTATGCGTCTACTGTCCATTATGTCTCATGGCGTGATGCTTAATTAAGCACAAAAACTACCTTTGAATAATAGTAATAATCTTAATATATAATATAATGATATTATATGAATATAATATAATTTTTATTATACCTTTTGTTCAGCCTGTTCTTCCCATCCGTGAAGTGAGTGAGAGCTTACAACCAGTAAACGTTTTATTTATTACTATGTATGTATGTATCTATGTTACAGCGTTCAAGAGTATTGTAATGGAACTTTATAACGAATGATCCATCTGGAGGAATTTGTAAGGACGTTAAAAGTAGACGAAAAAGTACAGAGGAAAATGTCAATATTTCTGCCAAGATTGGAACGATGCTCGCTCATTGAGTATACAGCAGAGGACGGTGGTCTGATAGCAACAGCCGTATTGATGAGAGGTGGATGGAATGGGGCATTGCCAGGCTAGTCACGCTCCGTACTGGACGAAGAATGCAGCCTGCTCAATTGAAGTTGTGCTTGTTTGTGGAGGAGCTGCCTGCCGGCTTATCCTCGGTCTGGGAGACGAGCGGAGTTTCTGTCTTAAGCCAAAGAAGTTTTATTTTTCGTCTGTGTAAAGCGACTTTGCATGATCAGGGTGTAAATAATTTGCTTGCCATTAATATGGATTCTTTTGAAAGTGCGTAAGTCTGTGAGAAAGGGCAGAAATAGAAGTGAAGAAATAGGCAGAATGATGGGCGGCAGAAGAAATGGAAAAAAAAAAAAAAGTTTGAAGGGAAGGATTGAAATACACGTAGTTTTGGCATTTATTGAAGAGGATGACCAAAAAGAGGGAGTGGAAAAACAAATTAATTTTGTAAGCGCGGACAAGTAAAGGACTGCAGCGGCAAAGTTTTGCCATGTCACGATTGGGTGTCTGAAGTGTACACTGAAATCTAACGAGATCTGACGAACTGCGATCTATATGCTAACTCCTTTACGCAGCGCCTTTCTTGAAACGCTGGTAGTTACCCACCTGGTTAAGACAGTGTCCTCGTGTGCGAAATCCTTATTAATATCGTTATAAAACACCTCCGTTGAACCAGTCTGCATCCTGAGAAGAGAACAGCAATCTTGCTGTGTTATTACGCAACGAATAGTGGTAATTTCTTACCGACGCTTCGGAATAAACTATCGGTCCCATAATGGGACCGATAGGTTTTCCCGAACCCCCCCTCCCCCCACCCACCCATACTGATATAACTTTCTGTCGCGTGTTAAAATCCTGTAGGATCTCGGGAGTTTGCTGTGGTGTTCATGCAAAGTTTGGGTGGTTCCGGAGTGGTTCTGGAATCGTCTGGACGTCCCTGGTAAAGAGAAAAGACTCCGCCCCGTTTGGCACCCAAATCTCGAACTTCCGGTTACCCAGTTAACATATACTCAGTGACTGTACCGTATGAGCTAACCGGCTGAGCGTATATGAAAGTGGACAATATTTGTCATTTTGGGCGTTTCGAATGTGTGGTGTTGTGTGTGGAATAAAGCGCTATCCAGGTTGCTTCATTTCCTCCACAACGCCAGCGCAAGGATTTCTACAGCCTACACCCTCTGACGAATGTGAGCCTGCAGGCCTCAAGCGGCCTTGGTTCTTCGTCCACACGTGGGTGGTCGTAATGGAACTAAATTGATATCGATTTGAATAATTCATGCTGTAAAATCACAGGTATATTTCGAGTGTATCTCTTCAACGCATTGGAATTAACAAAACTATAACTGTAAGGTCCTGATTCAGTTCTGCTGGTTTCAGTTTTTCGTCCTATACTTTCCACTTGCATCATATGGGCCTTGCTTATAGAGGTCTTTGTCGTTGTCGTCGTCATCATCATCGTCGTCGTCAACGTCATCAGTTGTACAGTGCCATGCGCTTAGACGTTTAACTGCAGCAATTTATGGCGTTGTACAGTCATACTCATGGACACAATTGTTTGCAGGAGGAGATTGGTGAGGTTTTTGACCAGTGGCAAAACTCGAGGAAGCCATCCGCTTCCATACCGATCCCTGCCAACAAGAAGACCCCGCCTGTGCCCCCACCGCGACGCTGTAAGAATCACGACCTAACGGACTGGTCCGAGGGTCTCCTAGCCGAGTTCAACAACATCATAGCACAAGAGCTGAACCAGTTAGAGGCGAACCATGCGGTGACCTCTGGCGACATGCGCTTACGGATCACCAGGTCGCGCTCCTGGGAGAACAATGGCACCGACGCTTCAGAAACGCCGCCTTCCTCCCTTGCGGCGTTGGACTCTTTCTCCGGTTGCAGTCCCAGCCTCCACCACCGCGCTCTGGGTCTAGCTAGGGTCCTCCGTCGGCAACGGCCACCCCTAGTACCAGAACAGACGTCCGGTGACGCCGTACTTGTGAAGGTGTCCACTTTGCCGGACTCAGACGTGATGTTTGTGACCGCGTCAGACGGCGATCTGAAGACCAACACAAATAGAGATGACGCATGTACAAAATTTCCGCGCAGTATCTGTGCTGGCAAGTTGGTGAGGCTTGAACACATGGACCGGCATAACTATAGCATCACAGAGACCGCTACGTCCCCTGCAGAAGAGGTTGTGGTGAGTAGTCTCAACTGGAAGCAGGCAGAATTTCTAACATGGCATAACTTGTAAGATTCTTACGGATCGATAAGTAGGCGCTTTCGAAAAAATCAGCTTCGTTATGTGTGTGTCTGTCTGTCCATCTGTGTGCATGCAACAAATCGGCACCCACTGGACGGGTTTTTATTAAATTTGACATTTGAGTATTTTTCAAAATATCTGTCTACAAAATTCAAGTTTTATTAAAATCTGACAAGAATATCGGGTACTTTACATGAAGACCTATCTACATTTATGATAATATCTCGCTGAATTCTTCTTAGGATTAGAATTTTTTTAGACAGATATTGTAGAGAAAATCAGAACATCACATTTTGTGTTCAGTCCCTTTTTTCCAAACTCATGCCGTTTATGAGATAATGTGGATAAATATGGTAGAGCTAGACAAGCCACAGAGAACAATATAATAGGCTACGGTGCGTGGGCTTTGCATGCAGTGTAACAGGCAAGAATACGGACACACACTGAGAATATTGAATACCAATTGCTTTTCCACGGCCACATTGGTTACGCGAACTCTTCTCATTGTGACGTTAGACGCACATTGCTTGTCTTGTTTGTTGAAGTGTGAAGCATACGCATGCAGTTTTACCAGTTTTTAAAATGTTATTCATGCCGTGTTTGTTCTTACAATCAATGTATGACATACTGTGCAAACTCGTATGCTTCGGCACTCAGGTGCTATCATCAGCCAGTCATTATAACAAAGGTGTATAAGAAACATGGGGGACCGCGGTAGCACAGTGGTTAAGGAGCTGTGCTATAAATCGGAAGGTCGCTGGTTCGATCCCAGCTGGTGTCATTGGAATTTTTCATTGACATAAAATCCTTCAGCCTCCAACAGAAATGAGTACCAGGAGCATTTCCTGGGGGGTAAAGGCGGCCGGTGCGTAAGGCCGATAGCCTTACCACCAACCTGTGCCGTTGTCATGAAATCTGGGAACCTTAACTTCCTGGAACCCTCCGGGCCACTCCAGGCCTATAATGGAGTTGCTTTACCTTTCATATAACAAACATGTTGGCTTATATACGTTTGTTATAGTGACTCCCTGATTATGGGAAATGGGTGCCGAAACATGTAGATGTTGGTATATGTTACAAATGATGTATCACAGAATGAATATTTTGGATGATATGTTGATTGCAGTTTTACCTGTTGCTTTGTGTTAATGTTCCCGGGAGGGGGTGTAAAACAGTAACTGAAGATGGCTGATACATTGAAGTGCTGAGTGGAGTGTTTGGACCAATGAAGGGAAAGTCAGTAGAGTGCGGCAAATTACATGACGTAGGTCCGGGCTGGTCAACTTTAACCCACAGGAAGGCCACATAATTAGTTCAGGACTCGCCTGAGGGCTGCTCTTGTGTATACACATTTCAAAACGGGGGGGATTGAATTTCCCGTAACGCCGTTATTTACAAACAATAAGTTACAGTAAAGTTACGGTTGACAAGGTGGTAGACCTTACTGAACTAGATAAAACATGGAACGATCGGTTTACTGTATGCTGCCTTTTAAAGTGATCAGTTATAGTTTCTAAACATTTTCTATGCCAATAAATTTACCATATTATTTTTCGTAGACCTATTATATTGTGTTTGTTAAAGTTTATTACTGAAACTATTCGGGTGACAGAGGGTCGTAAATACTTTCCTCGATTGTTGCATGCGACCCGCGCACCGCCTATTGGAAACCCTGACGTAGGTCATAATTTGTACACTTTACCTTGTAGGATATTGTTAGAGCGCGTGAAAAATGATATGTGGGACGTTGGCCATAATCCTACTGTAGGCATGGGGAATTGAGACAATTCGTGACAAAACTTTGATATGACACCTTTAAAGGAAGAGATCGCTACGGCGATATGGGTGTACAGATTATAGCAGCGCTTGTAAAAATGGTTTCGAAAACTTTTTAAATTTTGGGTGTATCTAACATGCGGAATCCTGATTAGTTCTGAACAGGAACGTTGTTCCGAAGGTTTGCTCACTCGGCGATGTTATGTGTTATGCAGCAGACGCTTTTGACGGCCATGAAACCAGACGCCATCGTGGACGCCGGAACTCAGACCTCTCCCCCGCTCTCCCGCAGCTCCAGCTTCACCTGGGTATCGACCTCTTCTCTGCTGCTTCATACAGACGATGACGATGACAATAGGTCCACAAGTTCCTCCTCCTCGTGCTCCCCGCAGCAAAGCAGCTCCCGCGACTCGCTGTCAGACTCACCTTTGGGCTCCGTCGAACGCGATGAGCCCGAATCAGGCATCGGAACGGCATCGCCGCCACGTTCCAACAAGTGCGCAGGTAGGAAGAGCGGGGTTCTTGTTTAAGGGCACAGCTGACTTCTGCTAACGCCTTTTTAGTTGGGCCGTGTGCCATTGTATAAGCGAAGTATACGATTGATTAATTTAGTCGAACAAGAAGTCACTGCAGTGTCATGGTGCTTAATCCTACCCCCAACCCTTAAGTTTGACGAAAGTTTTTGCCCGGATAATTAGCTTGTTTCTTTACATCTGGTTACTTATTTTTCTTTGTAGTTTTGTTTTGTTCTTATATTCAGTGACTTTTAGCTTCTCAAAAGCAATGTGCTCCATGAAACTAGTGTGTGTTTGAGTTATTGTTTGGATTGGCTCATTGTCCTATTCTTGGTTTCTGGTTACTAGGTGTAAGTATGCCCTAATAATCCGAGCTGTAGGAAATGTTTGTCTGCACAGTGCCCGGAGACGGCTCCAGCAAAGTGCGGCGCAAGGAGACATGGGAACGACTCCGAAGGCGGGGATCGTCAGGTCGACCTTCTTGCGGGAACTGTGAGGACGTGTGGGTGCGCCGTGAGAGCGTAGAGACTCAAACTCGGGAGGACTGCAGTTCGCTTCCTCGCGCTCTTAGGCCTCGTTGTCTACCTATTAAACCCCAACATCTGAGGTCCAGCCCCAGTCCCAGTGAGGACCGCGATTCGCCGTCTTGCGCCTCCCTGAAACTGACCAGCACACCCCTCTCGACCGAATTAGGTAACAAGTCATCCTCAGCACCTCTGCTCGCCAAGAATGCAGTATCCTTCGGTGCATGCAGTGGCAAGCCGGAGGAGAACATCAAGAAGAGGGTGAGTGGCATTTTGTGACAGCGTCGCTTGCTCTAGTGCTTGTACGTAAAATAGTACCACATTAATCAGTGAAACTGCTTGGTGGTTATATAGCGATAAATGGATGTAATACCCCCACCACTCTATCTGAATGCTGTGCAATTTGCAGCACAAAACTGGTATAACTTTGACAGGGAAACTGATGAAGTGCCGGAAGGGAATGCCGCACAAGTAACGTCTGATGAGAACCAATAATTACATGTATGAAAAAAGTAACAAATTTACTATTAAATGAAGTAGAAATCGTAATATCGGTGTAATTTCAGGCTACTCACAGTTTATTGAATGAACACACACACACGTACACATGTGCGCGCGCGCAACACACACAGTCATGAGATTACCCTCTCGTATCGTATCAAACCAATTAAGATAGATTCCACACACTTTACAAAACACAAAATAAATTACATGCATGTTTTTGGCGGAACCCTCAAGAAACCAGAGACAGCAACACATGTGCACTAAATATATTATAAGAGCCGCAAGTATCCCCACAATACTCAACCCTCCCCACTAAAACCATAATTTAGAGACCCCAAGTCCGAAGCAGAGTTTAGAACGATGTTCGCAGGCCGAGCTGTGGATGTGAAGTAACATTTGTAAAATGTTCTGACGACTACCAGTGGGGTTGCATAGTGTGTTGTGGTACAGGTAGATTAATGAATAGTTAATTTTAATGAATAGTTAATTTAGTGAACGAATGATTGATCGATCGATCGATCGATTGATTGAGTGAGTGGGTGAATGAATGAATGAATGAATGAATGAATGAATGAGGTAACTAATTTATGAACAGAGTGTTAACAAGCTAACTGACCGACTGCCTTTGTACCATGGTAATTGTAATTTGAATATTTTAGTAACTTAAAATTGTGTTCTGCTGCAGCGTGACTCACTGTGTGCTGGTACGGTACCAGTTCTCAGGAGGAAACTGCTGCCTTCCATTTTCGGACAAGAAGGATGGAGGTAGTAGGTTTACATTAAAATCTGGTGCACCTCTACCAGACCATACGGCGTCACATCACAGAGTTGCACGATCTTAATACGTATTTACCTTAAAAGTCAGAAGTCTTATTGTGTGAACTTCTTGCTGGGTTGTATGTACCTAGAGGAATTTGTTTCTTGCAAAGAAAATGTACTGCTATCTAAAACTGGATACATTTGCATAAGAGAGCAGCATGGCTAGGCATAGTTAATTTGTAAAGTAAGCCCACAAACCAGTTCTGTTTATCTCAGAATCTTAGTCATGAGCTGTAGCATAAAGATTTGTAACTTTAATGAAGCTGCATCAGCCATGGCACATTTTATGAATCCATAATTGCAGAACATGGCTGAAGGAATTATCAAGTTTTTGTAGTATGAATGTGGTGTAGATTTTAGCGCCTGTCCTGTGGGATTGATTTATTTGTGTGTTGTCGTGACCATAAACTGCTTTAGCACTCTGTTGTATGGCTGGCCAGTTTCTGTATCAAGGATCACTGTGTTCGATAGACTTCTAGCCTAATTCATTAACATACAAGTTATGAATTTTTTTTGTATGCAGTCATGTTCCGTTCAGTACACACATTAGAAGCACACTGAGTTCTGCTTACTTACTTACTTACTTAACTAACTCCATGGTGCAGAGTCCTTCTTGAGAAGCTAACTGGTTTGCAGCTAGTCAAGAAATTCCCCGCATTTCACGAAACCCGAAGGTTCATTACCGCACTCACAAGCGTCCGCCACTTGTCTCTATCCTGGGCGAGCCCAATCCAGTCCATATACCCACATCCCACCTCCTAGAGATCCATCCTAATATTATCCACCCATCTACGCCTAGATCTCCCCAGTGGTCTCCTTCCCTCCGTTTTCCCAACCAAGACCCTATACACCCCCCTCTCCTCACCCATAAGCGCCATATGCCCAGCCCATCTCATTCTTCTCGATTTTATCACCCGCACAGGAGTACAAATCATTTAGCTCCTCGTTATGCAATCTCCTCCATTCCCCCGTTACCTCGTCCGTCGTAGGTCCAAGTATTCTCCTCAACACCATGTTCTCAAACACCCTCAGCTTCCTTTTCTCCCGCAATGTCAACGACCAAATTTCACACCCATACATTGAGTTCTGCTACCCATACTTAATGTTCCTAACGAACTACTTGCTGATAGTCGCTCATTCTGACAGGAACTTGCTTTCTTCTTATATGATTGGCCTTTCAAGATGTTGCCTCTAATGCTAAATGAAATATAATTCTGCACCTTCACACTTTCATACTCTTTTTGTAACGATATTATTTGATATCATACGGTAGTTCCTTGGTCATCCGAACAACGTAGGAAGAAGGGTGGTCTGGATTCCCCTAAAATCCAGAAACTGCGTGGTATAGATTGGCATAGGTAACTTACACAAAATCACCCATTGCAAAAGTGTAACTGGTTAAAGCCTAAATTTTCCACCTAACATTGTATAATAATAATAATAATAATAATAATAATAATAATAATAATAGTTTGTCGCTGTTACTTCCGTATTGTGGCGAAGTAATAGACATAGCTACGACGCTTGCAAGGTCAGGTCTGTATTGCTGAGGAGTAACGGCTGGCTCTTCCATTTTCAGCCACGCCACCAGTCTCTTGACTACGGATTGTTCCCGAGAGGGTTATTTTTGGCCCAAAATTGTCAGGATTACCCGGGGTTTCGGTTTTCCGGGCTTCGGATTTCCGGGGGATCACTTTGCTTCCATTTCAGCTTAGGTCTCGCAAATGACCTCTTCCCTACAGATTTTCAGACCCATAAATTGTGCATAATTTATCTTCTTCCCACGTGTGTGTATTCTGATTCCTAATATTATTCCAATAGTAATTTTTCCTGTTGTAAATACGCATACACTCGTATACGTACTCATATACATATGTGTGTGTATGTAAATTATGCCTTATTAACAATGGAATACGTAACTCCGTTTTTAGAGGCTGGGCAAGTCAACCAATTCTCGCTTTTATGGAAACCGGAGGTTTATTTCCGCGTTTAAAAGAACCTGGAAATGTTCCCATCCTACTTCCATTCTATTCAAGACGTATGCGTATCTTATCCTCCCATCTACGCCTATTTCTTCCAAGTGGTCCCTTTTCTTCCAGGTTTTCTGTTAGATCTATGTATGTGTTTCTGTTCTCTCCTGTATATGTCACATGACACCTATATCTTATCATTAATGACTTGGTTGTTACAACAGTATTTACAGAACATGGGCTAATACTGAAGAGTGACACAAATAATGTGCTAATTATTGGACCAACACAACCACACAAATCTAGTATATTAGCCCTTTGTTATGCATTACGTCACGTTTCGGCTATCCAGATCAGCAACCATCAGGTAGGTGTCCGATACACAAAAAAGGATATAAAGGGAGATAGGATACATAAAAGGATATGAAGGGAGAGAGACCTCTCTCCCTTTATATCCTTTTTGTGTATCCGACACCTGCTTGATCGTAGCTGATCTGGATAGCCGAAACGTGACGTAATTTATAATGAAAGACTCTTGTACTAGAACTCTATGGTTGTATTTGTTCAGATAATTAACACCTTATTGAGAAACACACAAGGGGACGATGTCAGCCAAAACAGTGACACAAATATTTGATACGCATATGATAGCACGCAAATCAACTAGGATTACAGACAGGAACTAAAGACAGGGAGGGACAGTTTTACAGGTGTTGATATCCAGAGGTATTCCATGGCAGGAGATTGAGTTACGATAGGCTGATAGGCCCGTTTGAGCAGGTGCAGTGCTTGACTGCGAGTTTATGCGCTGATTCTTTGTCACAGACAGACATACAGGCTTGCAGGCAGAGAGGCAGACCGATGGATTCACATGAACTTCGTTTAAGGCGTTTCCTGACTATGTAAAAAAAAGTGTGACAAGAAGGGAAGGATGTAGGTTTGAAAGGCTGAGCAACTTGGCTTAGTGGTAACGCCCTGGGCACGTATTCGGGTGATGCTTGGTTCGAATTCCTGCCAGCCCATTCCGGCATAGTACCTTGCTTTTAGCCACAGCCTTTCATTTTGAAATCCTCTCCAGTTCACGAGCCATACTGCCATTTGAGACTATATAGTCTGATTATTAGCATCATCGTAAAATAACCCCCTTCGAAAGAAGGAATTGTGTGAACGGAAGGGACGAAGAAAGAAAGAAAGAAAGAAAGAAAGAAAGAAAGAAAGAGAAAGAAAGAAAGAAAGAAAGAAAGGGATGTGAAGAAAAGCTCTTGTTTACTAGACTGGATCAGGAGCTGATTTTAATATAGAACTTCAGGCCGTACGACTTACCGGTGCAGCTCGGTGTGGACTGCACGAACATAACGCATCGATGTGGATTGCGGACACATTGGATTACGTAGTTATCTTGTCCGCTCTGTGGCCATTACAAATCAACTGCGCGCGCGCGTGTGTGTGTGTGTGTGTATGTATGTGTGTCCCAGGTGGGTTACATAGGTACCTGATCCTCAGTATGGACATCACTGCGATAATACATTCGGTCTGGAACAGCGCGATTTATGTAATTGGGTCACTTTATTGAAATGGTGATCGCTGCCAGACATCTGGCAATTCACGCTCTGAATTTTTTGTGACGCGTCAGAAATCCGGTTTTACTGTGTACCATAAATGGTCCGGTAATTTGCATCCGCGGGCATTTGTTACGCAAGTACGAAACACTCAAATTAATTCATTTAGAGTTACCCCTTTGTCTGAGCGCGGTGGAAGGTTACGGGGAGTCTGAGTGCTTCGCAGGATGTTGCTAGGGGATCCACAAGTTTTGTCCTGACGAACTGAAGTTTTATGATTTTTAAATAAGTAATAGTATGCTGTTACGAGAAATGTGAAGGTGCTTTATGTGAATCGATAGATACGTTGAATTGGCGCTGTAGGGTAGTAAACTGTATTTACAAATGGCCCCGAAGCTTGTGAGTGTAAGTACTTTGCGTTGGGTGGTTACCCAGCACTCGGAGGACTGGGATTTTCTGAAGTGTAACGGGTATAAAGGAATAAGCCATGAGAGGAGGGCGAGAAGGAGATGGAAGAAGAAAAGGGAGAATAGGGTGAGAAGGAAGAAGAAGAGGAAGAGTAGGATGCGGAGGAAGAAGAAGAGAAAGAATAGGAGGAGGACGAGGAGGAAGAAGAGGAAGAGGAAGAGTAGGAGGGAGAGGAAGGAGAAAAAGAAGAAGAAGAACACCTAGTGGGGTAATGACTCGGGAAAGATCTCCCATCGCTCCCGCCGCCGCCTCCAAAGCTATTGAAATTGTGGTTCAGAAATCGAAAAAGTCAAAGTTGTTTAACTTCATTCCAACGAATTTAGTTGATTGTGTTCCAGTAGACTTCGCATTGTCTGTAGGTTGACATGCAGATGTTCCGCCGCATTTAATGTTTAATATTGGCTATGCGTATTATTGCTTTGGAAATTCGTCAGGTTTAATGAAAACCAGTAGGGATTCGGAACAAGAGAAATTTTTGAAACACTGGCCTGGAGAGACTGAGGAAAATCGTGAGGTTCGTCTGTCTTTGGGAATCTTAACCCGGTACGTCCCGAACACAATGCAGAGGTGTTACTCACGTGACTGCGACGTGCGACCGGCCTCTTTCCCAAATGAGCTACGTTCAGTCCTGACGGGACACAGGGGTTTCTTCTTAGTTTATTTAAAGACTTCTATACACTGAAATACACCCATAAATAAAATGAACAGAATTTCAAGGGACAGGGAAGGAATTGAGGCATACTTGAGATGTTCTTGCAACATGTTCATGTAGGAACTGGTTAACGGCAATAAAAGCCTCTTTCTTATAGTCAGTCTTGAGGTCGAGATTGGAAACGCAGGGCCTCTCAAATACAAAACACAGCACCTAGATGACTGAGGAAGACAGTGAACTTAATATACTACACCGGTTCATTTTTTTGTGGAGCGACTGACAACAGGAGTGTTATTCTGTTCCACAAGAGCACTAATTTTTCCTCCTAGTCACCATCCCATCAATGTCCATTGCTCGTGTGATCCACCCACTACAGACACAGGACAGTCCAGTCAGCGACTGTCACGCTCTCAGCTCGCCCTGACAGCTATCAACGTCTCTGATCAGGCAGGTGATTCACATAAATTCCGTCTAAATGTGAGACCTGCAAGGCTTCAGAAGTTCGGTGAAGGAGTTCAGAGGAGGGCAAATTAGTTTTGATAATGGTGTTTGTTTGTTTGTTTCGAATAACCGGCGCCTTTAACGTGTTTCGTTAAAAACCGGCGCCTTTAACGTGTTTCGTTAAAAACCGGTTGTAGAACTGTACACGGCACAACTCAAGAGTTAGTCTTTGTGAAGTTGTATTTGAAACGAACATAATTCGCTATAAAAATAGTGTAATGGCGCTTTATTGTACATTCGGAAATATTCTGTTCTAACAGGGTTAGAATACTCTTGTTAGATGGGCCGAAGTCACTGAAGAGCAAGGAGCTGTGTCTAACTATTGCGTGATTAGTGTCTGAAAATGTAATAAATTTGCTTTTTATTTTCTATTAGATATTGCCATATGTGTTTATGTATCGTTTAAGAACCCGTTAACGATTACAGTTGTTGGCATCAATTAACTCCATGAAATAATTGTGGTATATTTTCATTGTGAAGAGGTTCACAAGGTCGAATGTGTGGATAAGATTTTTTTGGTCACTCTCCTTTTGGATGATACCAGTTGATACCTCAGAATGGCCAAAAACCAAAGTTATGGCGGCGCCAAAGATGTGTTAGACTGTTCATTTATTTTTACTTATTTTAGTCACTTAAATTCCTATAATAAAATTGTCTCAAACACTCTCTCAGACTTTAAAGGCTTGCTTCCAGCTGCTTAGCATTCGTTTAATTTGCAGTGTGATAATTATCCCACCTCAAATTAAGGGGACGCTAAACACACCGACATTTTATCACAGCGACAAAACTATTTTGTCACTGTGACAAACTGTCGGCTTGTTTGAATGTTTGTGATAAATCGTTGCATGATCGTGTGTCTGCGGCCACGTCTTTCAGAACCTTAGTCTGATCCTACACGCCATCCTGAGTGCTGAACCAGTATAAACGTAACAGTTTATGTCTGAAGAGTAGAAGAGTAGTTTTTTGCTGTGCAGTATGTTACGTTATTGCCAAAATAAGCCCCGTAACATTTGCGGCGAAGTGGTATTAAAATCGCAAAGGAAGCCAGTGCCAAAACACGCGAGGAAACCTAGTGAACAGTATTTTGGGTGTTAGATCGGAGATGAAGATAAAGTCTGGGTGCCGAGAATTTGCTGCAGGTTATGTTCAAGGAATGTGGCATGCTGGTTGAAAGGTACGCACAAACCATTGCCTTTTGCTGTTCCAGTGGCTTGGCGTAAGCGTTGGACCATTTCAACGACGGCAATTCCTGCGTGACCAAGATCGATGGTTTCTCCAGATTTTCCAAGCATGAAATAGAGTGTCTTAATATATCCTCTGCTTTAAGATCTATTCTTCATGATGATTCAATTCCTTCGCCAGGCCACCGGAATCTTATACTCTTAACTGGGATACAAAAACGGAGGAGGCATCACCAGAAGGTAGGGGACCCAACAAGAATGGAAACCTAGATTTTTCAACCCGTGATGCTACAGAGACACGTCGTATCACTCAACCAGAATTAAACGTTTTATTTCGAGATATGGACATCCCCAAAACAAAGGCTTAGGTACTTGGATCACAGTTTAAGCAGTGGAATTTTTTTGAAAAAAGTGTAATAGCATATTTTTTTTAGGAAGAGGCAGTCAAGCGTAGTGGCGTGTTACTCTGGTCGGTGATCATCTAGTGTACTGAAATAACATCCAAGCATTAATGGAAGAATTGCAACTTGAACAGACCCCTGAACAATGGAGTCTTTTCATTGTTTCATGTAAGGTCAGTTTGAAGGCAGTGTTACTTCACAATGGAAATAAGTTCCATTCTTTCTCACTGGCTCGTGCAGTACACATGAAAGAAACGTACGTGAACCTTCAGTGTTTGCTGCAAAAAAAATATGCTTGGAAGAACACCGGTGTAATATATGTGCTCACCTAAAATTTGTAGCATTGCTGACTGCACTGCAGGCGGATACATTAAATTCTGCTGATTTTAGTGTGAATGGGACAGCCGAACGAGAGACTGCCATTACAGAATAAAAAAATGGCCACTTCGTTCAGAAACAACATCAGGTCAGAAGAATATGGCACATTCTGCTTTAGTGGATAGTAAAATGTCTCTTTACCACCACAGCATATCAAGCTGGGTTTGATGAAAATGTTTGTCCAGGCGATGGATAGGGGAAGCGAAGGGTTTCCTATCTCAAAATAAATGAGGCGAAGGTGAAAGAAGGAATTTTCGTTGGCCCACAAATTAAGCCACTATTCTAAGACCACGACTTTAGTACACAATTAAATGCGACCGAATGAAAAGCCTGGGAGCCATTTGAAAGCGTCGGCAGAAACTTTCTAGGCAATAAAAAAGCAGAAAATTACAGTGAAATTGTGCAGTAGCTAATTTCATCGTACAGTGCTGTGGGGTGTATATGTCATTGAAACGTCATTTTTTGCATTCCCATTTGGAATTTTTTCCCTGAAAACATGGGAACCGTGTCCAATGAACATGGCGAAAGGCTCCATCGGAACATTTCCGGAATGGGAAAAGGGTAGAGTAGAAAATGGATGCCAAATATGTTGGCTGACAGCCGCTGGATTCCTATAAGTGCGACACGGATTGGCGAATATAAAGGCAAAGAAGGTTTAATGACGATTTTTTGTATTTATGGTACTATATGTAGAGGGACATTGTTCATTATTTGACACTGTGTGCTGTTATTCAAAACCAGTAGAATACTTTTTTTTATTAAAAAACGCGGTTTTTTGATTGAACCCCTGCCGTTAACATTGCTGGATGATAGAGCAGTTAGGTTGTCATAATCGTATTCATCAATGTCAAAACTGTAAGAATCACTCTGAATTTTAACAGGGAGTGATTTTGTTGTTGTTGTTGACAAGTGTTACTTGTATATTATTGTGGGCATTCTAGATTTGATTATCCTGTTTTTAACAAAGTTTATTTGTGAAAAATGAAAATCAGTTGCAGGGGAGCGTTCACGTCTTTCGCATGTCGTTTCAACATCGTGACAATGGAACATGCTGGGGACCGAGTGTCATTTTCAGCGCTGTATTATTTGCTTTACGCTTCTTCCCTAACTTGCATTTTTTCCCCCGCAGGTCCTGACGCAGCCTCGTTCTCAGTCGGAGAGACACCTAGCGGGTAAGTACAGAACTTCGCTTGTAGTTAAGTGGTCAGTAGGAAAAGCAGAACACGACTGTTTAAACTGTGCGCACAATCGTGGGTACTCCACCCGTTGCAATTGACTGTTTTAGGGAAAATTGTCACATTTCCCTCTTTTTTTTCTTTGACGGATTACTCTGCCATTTTTTTTTTTTTTTGCAGAAGCGATCCCGAAACTTTCATCTAATGGGTCTCTCTGTATTCGGCCGTATGATGATTAGGACAATTAACATTTATTCTTGTCATTGTGACAGTTTTTTATATTCAGTTTGCACGCATGGGTTGAAAGGAAGGATGTTCACAGAAGTAAACCTAATCTAAACTTGTGTGAAAGGCATACAGTGTGCCACATGAAATGGTTACAGTTGTTTAAGTTTCAGCACTACACCTCTCATCAGGGGTGACATAGAATGACTGAGAACACTTCAGTCTCTCACTGAGGAGACCGAGAGCGATGGCAGGGCGGCTCGTGTGATATTTGTAGTGGACTAAGTGTCATTGGGACAGGCTTTTCTTCAATAATTCTGTTTTACCCTGCAAGTTACCATTCCATACACGAATTTCATACATCTGCCATCGAGGCTGTGTAATCTTTCCAGCTGAGCGTCGTGAAATAAAACAAGAATAAAAAACACACGAAATCTATAGGCCAACAAGTATTACGTATTTGGGCACAAGGATTAGAATATCAAATTTATGAACTTGTATGTGTAAAGTGAAACAGTAGCCCCTCCTGTATAGTGTTTTTCTGCATCTTAATTGTCAGTCAATCAAATAGCAGCGGACGTGGGAGAAGTACCAACTTTGCTTCAGTGTCATTACTTGCCTGACGTTATTTGTCGATAATGAAACAAAAAAAATTTTTTTTTTTCTGTTTTGCCGTTAACGAAGTGAGGCTGAGGGGTTTTGAGGGGAAACGTTTGCCGTCGACTGCCGTCAAGAACGAATCCAGCCTCACTGAGGATAATTTAGTCAGTGTAGGCTACGGACTGGATTACCGAGGAACAGGGTAAGCTCGGAGCTTTGTCCCCGCTCCATAACTTCTAGACCGGTTCAGGGATTCACCCAGTTTCCTGTTTGTTGCGAATCAGGGGGCTGTTGCCGCAGAGGTAAAGCTGATGGCTTCTGAAGTTTACTTAATCACCGACGCTATGAACATGTGGATCTGTGCTTCCACTCACCAATAGTCTTCATGGCGTAGTGCGTCATTGAAGCACAGGGATTAACTTAAACTTTTATATTTTCCTTTATCGTTGCCAATACCTGTACGTGTTCAGTAGCTTTTTATAGGCTACTTTCCGATGCCACAAACGCCCTATGCTGCTTGCTTGTGGCCTTACCTCAGGAAAGAGTATGCCCGTTGGAATGGGGCTGTGTATGAAGGCCATGTAAGATATCACATAGTAGTCATTGCTGAAGATCGTCAACAATGGTCTTGAAATATGCGGTGGAAAGCCTATTATATATATATATATATATATATATATATATATATATATATATATATGTGTGTGTGTGTGTGTGTATATATATTAATTCTTTTAGTGATGCTTTGTGTTTGTGTATTGTTTC
>Ga0123353_10002657_pt1 | contig 22259 bp, 22 predicted proteins | sample TergutLab28metaG_3_FD_92763 | JGI IMG/M metagenome (GOLD analysis project Ga0123353, IMG submission 92763) | Labiotermes labralis P3 segment gut microbial communities from Petit-Saut dam, French Guiana - Lab288 P3 | ecosystem: Host-associated > Arthropoda: Insects > Digestive system > Gut ... | reverse complement strand
CGACCGGAGGGCTTTGCGGTCGCCCTCCGGCCACCTTCGCGGTGCATCCCTACCAATTAGATCATAGCGAAATTGTTTCATGATAACAAGCCTTGGCCACACAACGCGCATCAAAGCGAAATTTTCCGTGTGGCCACCCGCTCGCAAAACATGCCGTCGTGCTCCACGAACAGCAGCGTGGGCCGGAATTCCAGCAGGAGCGCCTCGATCTGCATGCGGGAGAGCACGTCGATGTAGTTGAGAGGTTCGTCCCACACATACAGATGGGCCTGGCGCGACAGGGAGGCGGCCAGCAGCAGCTTCTTTTTTTGTCCCTCGCTGTAGCGCTCCAGGGGCTGCTCGAATTGGGCGCGGGAGAAGTCCAGCTTGCGCAGCAGCGACTTGACCAGGGTGTTGTTCGCCCCCTCGCCGGCCAAGTATCCGTCCAGCGTGCCCGCGAGGTGGTCGGTGGATTGGGGCACGTAGGATATGAGGAGCCCGCTGCCCACCCGCACTTGGCCGTCGTGGGGCACAGGCTCTCCGGTCAGCAGCTTGAGCAGGCTGCTCTTGCCGCATCCGTTGGGGCCGGCTACGGCCACCCGGTCGCCGCGCAGCAGCTCGAAGGTCAGATCAGAGAACACCGGCCTCTCGCCGTAACACACGGACAGCTCCCGCACCTCCAGCAGCCGCTCCTTATAATAGGAAAGAGGAATCAGCTTTACCGGTTCGGCAGTCTCGATGTTTTTGAGCAGCTTGGCTTTTTGCTCGATGCTGCTCTGCTGCCGCTCTTGAATGGCCTTCGAGCGCGCCATCATCTTTTTTGCTTTTGCCCCTTGCTTGGGCGCATGCCCGAATTTTTCGTTCACTTTAAGGGGATCGATGCCTGTTTTGCGTCCCTCGGCCTTGTCCGACCATGCCGCCGTGCGCCGCGCCGCCGCTTCGAGGCGGGCGATGTCCTTTTTCAGCCGCTCGTTTTCCGCCGTTTCGTGCGCGTCCTGCCTTTGCTTGTTGTGCCACCAGCTCGAAAAATTCCCGCTCTGTACCTCGATATTGGCTTTGTTGATGGACAACACATGGTCGATGCACCCGTCCAAAAACTCGCGGTCGTGGGATACCACGATGAAGCCGCTCTTGCCCCGCATGTACTGCGCCACCGTCTTGCGGGCATCCCTATCGAGGTGATTGGTGGGCTCGTCGATCAGCAGGAAGCCGTTCTCGCGCAGAAACAGCCCCGCCAGCAGCGCCTTGGTTTGCTCGCCCTTCGAAAGGGTCGCGAAGGGGCGCCGGAGCGCGTCCTCGGTTACCGCCAGCTTGGAAAATTCCCTTTGGACCTGCCACAGCAGCGCGCCGGGCGCGATGGCGCTTAGGATGTCCAGCGTTTGCTGCGCCGGATCAGCCACGGCAAAGGGGAAGTACTCGAAGCCCACGGGGGCCGCAATGGCGCCGCCGTATTCGTACCGCCCCATCAGCAGCCGCAAAAAGGTGGTTTTGCCGCGCCCGTTGCGGCCGACGAAGCCCAGCTTCCAGTCGGTGTCCAGCGTGAGGTTTACGTGGGAAAACAGGGGCGTCACGGCGCCCTCGTGACAAAAACCGAGATCGCGAACGACGATACTGGCCATATTGCTTGTACCTCCTTTGGAGCAACTGCCGAAAGGATAGGCGCTCTAAAAAACGCCGCAAGAAAATGTTCTTGCGGCGCTCTGCACAGGCAAACATAACGTAAAACCACGCTACGGATTCCATTGCGCGCGAGCCTGACCCACCGAAGACATCTTCTTGCCGCGGCACAGAGCCTCTGCGCTCCCGCCGCCATCCCTTAGCAAGAAGAATTCTTCATCCTGTCACCCTTTCGCGCAAACTTGAGCCACGGATATCTTACCACGGCGCCCTTAAGGCGTCAAGCCCCCCGTCGCCCTATCCTCCACAAGGGACACAACGGGATAGAGTTCATTGTAATGCTTGTGCATAAACAAGGCGTTGCGGTCTTTGTAGAGCTTTTCGGCCACATAATCGGCGATGGGGGTAATCAACTGCTCATGGGCGCACTGCACAGGCGTTATGTCGGGAATAATCTCCGTTTCTTGGCGGCCTAACGTATCATAAGCATAGTTGCACCGCGTCCTGACGGCACATGCCCAACATGGCTCGGAAGGTATTGCGCCTTTTTCATAAATGAATCTTTGCTTTTCTAAATCGATACCCGAAAAAACATCTCCGATAACAAATTCGGGATCGCCCAAATATCTTGAACCGGGATATATTTTTCCGTCGGGTGCGACGGACGGCTGATTGAGGGCCATCCGGCGCCTGTCTTTGTTGTAGTCCTCTCCTTTTAAGAGCGATAAGATTTTCGTATCAAACGGCGAAAGGTAAAACTTTTCCTCCGCCTTTGTCCATTCTATGTACATCTCCGCCATTTTCTTGTATTCCCCCTCCAAAACGGAGAGGTGTTTTCGCGTCCATGGCGCGGCCTTGTCATAGTTGATGTTGATACTCAAATATCGAAAGCCCTTATCAAACATGAATTGGACGGTTCTCGCCGCATGGTGCACCGTTGACGGGTCCATGACGCTCATGCCCACCGCATAGGGCTGGTATTTTAATAGCAGCGGTATCTTATCATCGAGGAGGGCGTAGGAGCCGCTGCCGTCGTGGAATAGGCGGCAAGTGTCCTGAACGGGACCGTCATGGGAAAAGCCTATCGTCAGGTTGATATCGCTCGAAAACCGGAGGAACTCTTCATCCAAAAGCGTGCCGTTTGTGGTCATTTTGTAAAAAAAGGTATGGCCGGTCTCTTTTTTGATGGCCTGCGTATAATCGGCCACGTCGTAAATCAGCTGTTTTTCAAGCAGGGGCTCGCCGCCATAAAAAAGCAGCCCCGTGGTTTTGCTGTTTGCCATGCCCATTCTCGCCGCCGCAAAAGCGACCTCTCGCGACATTCGCGCAGGCCCCCGGGGAACAAAACAATACGTGCAATTCAAATTGCAGTCGTCCGTAAGGTGTAGCGTTAATTGCAATGCAGCCGCCTCCTAAGCAATCATCCGCGCTTGTAGGTTTTGCAAAAAACCCATTCATAAGATACCTTGGCTTTGCAGCCAAGCAATAAACGCTTGCACTTGGCCTGTGAGCTGTTCTTCCAGGAGCGGTCTCGCTTCCTCTTTCGCCTCATCGATCGCATGGTCTGTCGGAGCTGTTGACCCGGAATCGATTCTCTCGCCGGGATTGTAAAATACGCCTATCGAAATATCCTTTGTCTGTTTCGCAAATTCTTGTGCAATTTGTTCGGCCAGAGCGCTTCCGCCCCACGAAAAAAACGGTTGATGATTCATTTCCCAGCTAACCTGTGCAATAGCAACGCTTTTTTCTTCGTCGAACAACGCAAGGCCGATGTCTTGCTCCCATCCCGCGGATACAAAATAGTCCGGCGGTATGGCGCCAAAGGCAAGCCCCGCCGCCTCCAGTTGCGCGCGAATGATGCCGAGCGCTTCCTGCTCTGTGAGATGCACGATGTACATCGGCGCGCCGCCGGAGCCGCCGTGATGTACTTTAAACTCCAGCGGTTCCTGCTTTTCTAGATATTGGGCGTGCGCTTCCTGCTCTGTTAGGCGGGTAATATAAATCGGTGTGTCCGTGCCGCCGTGATGGGGCCTTTCGGACAACAACCCGCCCGCATAGGCCGAAAAGGTGATTGTGCCCGCGCCGATAAGCCCGATACACGCTATAACCTTCACGTTATTTTGCCACCTGGACGGCAGTTTTTTCAGCAGCGCGGGGTTATCGCGGGCGTCGCGCAGGGTCGGTAATTTGGGTGGGGTATACTTTTTAGCCGGGCTTAAGGCCAGCAGGTCATCTATGAAATCTTCCACAAAAAGACCTCCTTCATCGCTATCTTCTTTTAAAAGATTTTCTTGAAAGTTTTACAAGCCGAACCGGAGGGTGTCGCGAAAGCTATGATGTTTTGCAGTACGCCATAACATCTAAAACACCACAAAACCAGATGTCTGATCCGCCGAAGAGAATCCCTCCGCCGCTGCGGCGGCCCTCTCCTCAATTCGCCATAGTCGCGCGCAGTGCGCGCTCTGTGGCTCATTGGCCTTCCGCGCCGTCTCATCGCGCCACTGGCGCGACGGCGCTCCGGCCCCTTTGGCCTTAACTTGACCCACAGAATTGTATCAATATTCGCCGTTGGCTATGTAGGGGCGGATGGCAATCCGCCCGGTGGGACACGGGACGATTGCCATCGTCCCCTACAGGGGTTCGACAACGTGTTTGTGGATCACGTAATTCTGTGGGTCAAGTTGAGGCTAAAGGGAGGGGGACCGCCGCGGCGGTGGAGGGATTCCGTTCTCAACATGCCTTTGCTCTAACATTAGATGTTACACGGCACTACATGCCTCTATCATGCAAACCCTCTTACTCCGCCTCGGGCAGCGTCACCAGCGGGAACACCCTCTCCAGCTCGGCGGCGAATTCCTCCGGCGAAACGCCGATCCTGATCACCAAGTACACGTCGCTGTAGCGCCCCTCCTGGATGAAGAAAAACGCGTGGCCGGAATACTCCGAGGCGCGCAGCTTGTACGGCGTGCCGTCGGCAAGCTCCCTGTCCTCCACCTCGTCTTCCCACATCAGCGAGCCTATCGATATCTCCGTGGAATACGCCCCGCCGTCTTTCAAATCGTAGGTTTCCAGCTTGTCGTCCCGGATTCTAGTGAGGGTCATGCCCGAGGTATCCACGGTGACGGTTACTTTATCGAAATCACTGAACAGTTCCACGCTGGCAAACACGCCCTGGGACCAGAAGCGGTCGAGCTCCACAAGCTCCATGCCCCCCTGAACCCGCGCCACCTCCTCTTGGATCAACTGGCCGAGTTCCTCGCCGGACAGGTCGCCGGTGTGATCGTAAATCTCGATCCACAGCTTGGAGGTGCCGCCAAAAAACTCCTTTAGATCGATCAGCGCGCGCCCCCGGCGGTTGCCCGGAATCACGTAAACGGCCACGCCGTCGGCGCCGTCGGCCAGTATGTGCTCTTCCTCAGCCCGCTCCAAGAACAACTCGAACGCGTAACGGTTGACCGCCTCATACGAGTATTGAAACAGCGTGTTAAAATCGATCAAGGAAGCGGAATCGGATTCGATGCGCAGCGGAGCGGTTCCCTCCGGCGGCGCAAAGCGCAGGAAGTTGGCGGGATACCTTTCGCTGTCTCTCCCCTCAACGATGTATTGCGCGGAGAACGGGGTGAGCCAGATTTCCGGATACGATGCCGGCGTAAACGAGGTATTGCCGCGGATGGTCTGCTTTTCGGCCCGCAGGCTGCCGGCGGCGGGCGCTTGGGCCGCCACGGCAGAGGCGAGGCACAGGCACAGGGCCAGGATCAGCAAGGTGCTCAGAGTTCTTTTCATGGTTTCATTCTCCTTTTTTGATTGATCGCGGACGCGCCGTGCATTGTTATACAGCTTATTGCTCCGCCCCGGGCAGCGCAATCAGCGGGTACACCTTCTCCAGCTCGGCAGCGAACGCCTCCGGCGGAACGCCGATCTTGATTTGCAAATACACTTCGCCGCCACTGCGCCCCTCTTGGATGAAGAAATACGCATAGCTCCAATAATCCCAAGTATCGCGTATGTACGGCGTGCCGTCGGCAAGGGTGTGCTCCTCTACTTCCTCTCCAAACGGTGAACTGAGTCCAATCTCCGTCTCGCGCACCGCGCCGTCCACCAAGACCTGGTTCTTGAGCTTGTTGTCTTCGAGGCGGGTGATGGTCATATCCGCGGTATCGACGGTTATGGAAACCCCGCTGCGGTTGAACAGATCCACGCTGGAGAATACGCCTTGCGACCAGAAGCGGTCGAGCTCCACAAGCTCCATGGCTCCCAGCACCCGCGACGCCTCGTCCTGGATTAGCTTGCCGAGCTCCTCAACGGAGAGATCGTCGCCGGCATTGTCGTAAATCTCGATGGTCAGCTTGGCAGTGCCGCCAAAATATGGCTTCAGGTCGATCATTGCGCGCCCGCGCCCCCAGCGGCTCGGCATCACATAGATGGCCACGCCGTCGGAGCCGTCGGCCAGTATGTACTCTTCTTCTTCCGCCTTTTCCAAAAACAGCTCGTATGAGTGGCGGTCATACGCTGCATACGTATATGCGAACAGCGTGTCAAAATCGTGCACGGAGACAATATCATGGGCAATGTGCCGCGGCGCGGTCCCCTCCGGCGGTGCGAAGCACACGAAGTTGGCGGGATACCTTTCACTGTCTCTCCCTTCAATGATGTACTGCGCGGAGAAAGGGGTGAGCCAAATTTCCGGGTACGACTCCGGCGTCCACGAGGAATTGCCGTCGATGGTCTGCTTCTCAGCCCGCAGGCTGCCGGCGGCAGGCGCTTGGGCCATAGCGACGGAGGCGAGGCACAGGGCCAGGATCAGCAAGGCGCACAGGGTTCTTTTCATTTGTTTCATTCTCCTTCTTTTGTTATCGCGGACGCGCCGCGCATTGACACTTAGACGCATGCAAAAGAAAAAGGTTCCACGGATGCATCATTTTACAGCAGGTTTTTTCATCTGTCAAACCTACTCCGGCACCACGCACTCGTCCTGCCCGGCGCAATCGCCGCACATGCTGGCCTGGCGCGCCGCGCACCGTTCGCACACCGGCGTGCCGCAACTCCTGCACCCGCGCATCTCGCGGGAGTCGCGGGCGCTGCCGCAATCCCCGCAATGGATCTTGCTCATAGGGGCCCTCCTCATAAAACCATCTATTGGAACACAGCTAGTATATCCAGCTCGCAAAAAAACTTGTGCGCCCGCTCCCTCCATGGCATAATGGTGCAAAACACACAGGAGGACACGCCCATGCAAAGCCTGCGGCAAGGCCGGCGCATCGGCCGGCGCGCCGCCATCCGCTTTTTGCTGGATTGGCACGGGTTGGCGGGCGCGCGGCGATACGCGGGCGCCGGCGGCATGCTGGCCCACATCCGGCGGGTAGGCTGTATTCAGTTCGATCCGCTGGACATCTGCGGGCGCAACGCCGAGTTGGCGCTGCACGCGCGGGTAAAGGGCTTTACGCCCGCGCTGCTGCACGATGCGCTGTACAAGGCGCGAACCTTGGTAGACTACTGGGACAAGAACATGTCCATCTTCCCCATGGAGGATTGGCCGTGCTTTTTCCGGGAGCGTCAGCAGTTCCGGGAGCGCCCTTCTTCCCGGAGCCGGGAGCACGTCGAGCCGGCGCTGGAGGAGGTGCGCGCGCAGATCGACCGGCGCGGGCCCCTATTCTCCGCGGACATCGACCTGGGCAAGCGGGTGGACTGGAGCTGGTCGCCCACCACCCTGTCCCGGGCGGCGATGGAGACCCTGTACTTTACCGGCGATTTGGCGATACACCGCAGGCAGGGCGTCCTGCGCGCCTTCGACCTGGCGGAGCGGCTGGTGCCGCCGGCGCTGTATGGGGCGGGCGATCCCTTCCCCGACGCGCAGCGGTACGAGGCTTGGCGCGTGCACAGGCGCATCGGCGGCGTGGGGCTAGTGTGGGCCCGGCCCGGCGACGCCTACTTGGGTATTCCATTAGAAAGCCCCGGAACCGGCCGCAAGGCCGCCCTGGCGCAAATCATCCGCACGCTCACGGCCGAAGGCCGGGTTTTCCCGGTGGAGATCGAGGGCGTGCCGGGCATCGGCGAGCCCTGCTTTGTGCAAGCCGAGGCCCTCGAAACGTTGGAACAAGCGATGCAGGGCAGGGCAAAACGAAAGCGCACCGAGTTCCTGGCCCCGCTGGACAACATGCTGTGGGACCGCAGGCTCATCGAGGCGCTGTTTGGCTTCGCATACCGTTGGGAGGTCTACACGCCGGCGGCGCAGCGCAAGTACGGCTACTACGTGCTGCCCGTGCTGCAGGGCGAAGCCCTCACCGGCCGCATCGAGGTGGTGCGCGACCGCAGAGCGCGCTGCCTGCGCGTGCAAAACGCCTGGTGGGAACGCAAGACGGATCCCGAAGGCGTGCGCGACTGCCTGGACCGCCACGCGCGCATGCTGGGGCTGGACGGCTGGGAGGGCGGGATCGGCCTATAGCTTAGAATTGTTAAGCTTTTCTGCCCAAATTCTGAGCAAAAAGTATTGAAATCTGAGCGTTTTATGTTAAAATACAGGTAGAGAGAGATTGTGCCCTCTCAAAGTGGGCCGCACCCCTGTGCGGTTCAAGCCAAAGGCAAAAACCGCCCGTAGTGCCTCTACAGGCGGTTTTGCTTATTTCTTCCGCTTACACAGCGTCGCCACTGCTATCAGAAGACCAAGTACCGTGAGGACAATGCTTAACGTGTAAAACGTTTCCGCCGTCATCCCGGCCCCACCCCCCATGCACATAGTCACAGAGGTAAGCACACCCACCTTTGTAGGAATCTCTCTCTACCCATTTTGTATCATAGAGCATTTCATTCCCTGGAGCAAGTTACGTAGCAAAACTTAAGCTTTGCGCGGCGTCGCTCCTATAGCTTATCAAACCCCATAGCGATGCACCGCTCGGCCCGCTCCTTGGCCCGGCCGCCCAGGGCGATCTGCTCCTGCAAAAAGTGGGGATGCCCGCGCAGGAATCCGCTCATGAATCCTCCGGGATCGGCAAGAAAGTCGCAGGCCATGTCCCGCTGGGCGGGGGTGAGCTTGCCCTGGGCCACCGCCTCGTCAAACAGCGCGGCATCCACCTTCACCAGCGAGCGCAGCGGTATGCCGGCCCGGGCCAGCGCCTCGTCCGCGCCCTGGCCGCGGTCCACCACCGCCAGCGCGGACACGATGCGCGCCCCCAACCGCTCGATGGCGGGGATCCAGGCCCGGGCAAAGCTGGAGGCCTCGGTCACCAAGTCGGCGATGTGCAGCGCGCGCTTGCCCTCCAGCGCCTCCTTGGTGGCGGGCGCGGCATTGCCCCGCTCATCGCTGTACACGGCAAAAAGGTTCTTAAAAATGCTCACGTGGGGCAGGCGCAAGGCCCGCGCCACCGGCAGCGAAAAGAAAAAGTCGCGCCGCTCGCCGCCCGAAACCGCATCGAACCCTTCGGTAGATTGCGCGGCCTTGGCCAGCTCCACAAGGCGGCCGATCAGCCGGCCATAGCGCTCGTCGGCCTGGGCCAGCGCCTGCAGCTTGCCCCCAATCACCTCCGGCAGCCCGATGGGACGGCGCGACGCCTCGGCCTCGATATCGTGCAGCAGGCCCAGCGCCGTCTCTTCCTCCCCGCACAGGAAGTGGGTATTGATATAAAACGGCCCCAGCTTGCCCGATGTGTACCAATAGGGCCGCCCTTCCGGGCAGACGCGCACGGCGTCGGTATCAAACAACCACGCAACCACAGGGTTGTCCACGAAAAGCGCCTCCTTTTGCCGGGTCGTTCATTTTTCGCCTATAGTATATCCGACGAAGCGTGTATCGTCAACGCACGGTGTTCTTACGGGCGCAAATATGATATGATAGAACACGATGAAACGACAAAAATACGGCGCGGGCCGCTTTCCCGCGCAAGAAAGGAGGCCCGCATGCAGGAGGGCGCGACCCTTGCCCAGGCGCGGCGCGGCGACAGCGACGCCTTTGAGCGGCTGGTGACCCCTTATGAGCGAAAGCTGTACGCGGTATGCCTGCGCATGATGGCGTCTGAACAGGACGCCCAAGACGCGCTGCAGGACGCCATGCTGCGCATGTGGCGCGGGCTGCCGGATTTCGACGAGCGCTCCCGCTTTGCCACCTGGGCGTACCGCGTAACCACCAACGCCTGCCTGGACGCGCTGCGCAAGCAAAAAAACCGCGCCGCCTCCTCGCTGGAAGCGCTGGAAGAGGGAGGTTACCTGCCCGAGGACCCGGCGGACTCGCCGGAGGAAGCGGTGATCCGGAGCACCCGGCGGCAGGCGGTGCAAGACGCGCTGGCCGAGCTGCCGCCGGACGCGCGGGCGGCGCTGGTGCTCCGCGACATACAGGGTGAATCCTACGAGCAGGTGGCCGAAGCCTTGGGCCTTACGCTGGGCACCGCCAAATCGCGCATCCACCGGGCCAGGGAGAAGCTGGCCGGGATATTGGCGGGCAAGCCGGAACTTTTCGAGCCGGATCGCGTCCAAAGAAGTGTGCAAAGCACCAAAGATGACGCGAGCGGGAAGAAGAAGGGAGGCGTTCATGATGCGTTGCGATAAGTTCGAGGATCTGCTGCACGCGTGGATGGACGAAGCCCTTGCCCCCGAAAAGGCGAAGGAAGCGCGGGCTCACGCCGACGCTTGTCCGGCCTGCGCCGAGCTTGCGGCCGCACTGCGCGAGGCGCTGGCCATGTGCCGCGACATGGGCGAAGAGGCCGAGGTTCCACACGCCGCCGCCACGGCCTGGCGACGCGCGGTGCGGGTGGAAGCCGCCGGTTCAAAGACCCGGCGCCGGGTGTTTGCGATGCCCCGGTGGGAAGCCTGGGCCGGCTTGGCCGCGGGCATCCTGGTGCTGATCGGCGGCGCCAACCTGGTACGCCTCGGGCGCACGAGCCTGCAGCCGAACGCCGCGCTCCACGATTCCGCGCCCGCGAAAGCCGAGTTTGACCGCCTGCGGGCGGATGCTTTGGAAGACGCGCTGGATGCGGCGCCGCCGGATGTCCAGAGAACGCTTTTCTTGGCGCCTCCCGCCACCGCGCCCCAGGAGGACGCAGACGCCTTCGCCGGCATGGAATCCGGGGAGGCCTTTGATGGGGCGCCCTTTGACATGGCAGAGCGAAGCGGCGCCGGCGGGTCGATCGCCCCTACCGACAGCGAAACGCCCACCCTCTCCGCTCCCTTCGAGGCGCAGGGCCTGGAGGAAAGGGCGGATCTTCCCGCGGCGGAACCGGAGACAATACAGCAAGCCGAAGCAATAGAGAGAACCGAAGCGGCGGAAGCAGCCATCGAAGAAGAACCCGAAGCGGACGAAAGGGCCGGCGGGCGCGCCCCCTTCGTGGAATTCCTGCTGGACGCGGGCCTCTTCCTGGCGCTGTGCCTGCCGGCAGCGGCCATCGCGCTGGGCATCGCGCGCCTGCGCAGGCGCGGAAAAAAAATGCAAAATCCGCCGGAGTCCTAGCAAGCATTTCCCGGCGCGTTACGTTGTATGAATGCAAGCAAGCAACGGCAAGCAAACAACTGCAAGCAAACACGAGGAGGAACGGAACATGAAAAAGGTCTTAGGAAAGGTCTTTGGAAGGGCCCTCGTAGCGGCCATGCTGGCAACCGCAATGCTCCTGTGCGCGATGGCGCCCGGATTGGCCTCCAACAACGACGCGTGGGCGGCCTTGCTGGACAGAACCGTGACCGCCGTAACCCAGATGACCACCCAAACCGGCGAGCTGACGGTGATCGGCACCGCCTCCGTAGCCGTGCAGCCCGACATGGCCACCGTCATGCTGGGGGTATCGGTGGAGGATGTCTCGGTGGCCTTCGCCCAGGCGAGGGTGAATCAAACGATGCAATCCATCGTGGATGCGCTCCAGGCGCTGGGCATCGATCAAAACAGGATGATCACCAGCAACTACAGCGTGTTCCCCACCTACGATTTCTCGCAGGACTCCGTCACCCTGCGCGGCTACCAGGTCAACAACATGCTCAGCGTGCAGGTGCAGGAGTTCGCGCTCATCAGCCAGGTGATCGACAGGGCGGTGCTGGCCGGCGCCAATCAGGTGCAGGGCATCACCTTTGACACCTCCAAGCGCAACGAAATCTACCGCGGAGCGCTGCAAAGCGCCATCGCCGCCGCGCGGGAAAAGGCCGCCATCATGGCCTTCGCCTCGGGCAAGCAACTGGGCAATCTGCGCAGCGTAACCGAAGGCGGGCAGGGCATGGGCGGCTTCCACAACGCGTGGGATGTGCGCGCCGACTCCGTGGCGGGCCAAACCAGCATATTGGGCGGCGAGCTGGACGTGTCCGCGCAGGTGACGCTGGTGTTTGAATTAAAGTGAACAGTGAAGAGTGAATAGTTGTTAGTTTGTCAACCATTAACTCTTCATTCTTAACTCTTCACTATTCACTGATCCCGGAGGGTTTATGGAGTTAATCCCGCTTGACGTAACGCTTTCCGTATGCAAGATCCGGGATCCCGGCGCGGTGGACTGGCGCGGGGCGTTTACGGCCCTCACCCGCACCGGCGAGGAGCTCTCGTTGGTGTGCGAATCCGGATCGGCGCCCGCCGACGCCCTGGCCGTGGAGCCGGGCTGGCGGGCGTTTCGGGTCGCCGGCAGCCTCGACTTTGGCATGGTGGGGGTCATCGCCGGCCTCTCCGGCGTCCTCGCGGCCGCGGGCATCAGCATGTTTGTGGTGTCCACCTACGATACCGACTACGTGCTCCTGAAGGCCGGCGACTTTGCGCGGGGGCTCGCACAGCTGCAAAAAATGGGCTATGCCGTGCGCGCAATGTAGGGGCGGATGGCAATCCGCCCGGTGGGACGCGGGACGATTGCCATCATCCCCTACATGGGTTCGATGACGTGTTTTCGAATCGCGCAATTCTATGGAGACAGCGGACGCGCGAAGCGCGCCCCTACCCGGACGGCGGGGAGCCGCCCAGCTCCTCCTCCAGCGCGCGAAGCTCCTCTTCGTCGTGGCCCGCCGGGGCGAGGCCGGTGTAATCGTTGGCCGACACCACCTGCAGCATGCGGTCGAATGTGTGTTGGGTCATGTCTTGCTGCGCATCGGCGGGCGCGGCTTTCTTGCGGGGGGCGGCAGGCTCTTGCATAGGTACTCCTGACCGGCGCGCTCGATGGGCGCGCCTTTTTGTTTGCTATGATTATGCCCCCGAGCCCCCCGAAACATGCGCCAGCAACGCCTCCCGCCGGTTTTCCACCCGCCCCTCGATCACCGCATCCAGCAGCCCGGCCAGCGCCCGGCCCACCTCGGGCCCGCGCAGGCCCAGCGCCAGCAGATCGGCCCCGCCGACCGCCAAATGGGCGACGCGGTAGCAGGGGTTTTCTTCTAGCAGCGCGGCCAAGGCGGCGGGTATCCGGTCATCGCCGGCGGCCGCGCATCCGCGGGCGGCGCGGTCGGCCCGGCGCAACGCGGCGAGCTGATGCGCGGCTTCGGGCCCCAGCCGGCGCAGGGCGCGCAGCAGCACGGCGCGCTCGGGCGTCAGCGGCAGATCGCGGGCCGCCAGCAGCGCCTCCACCCGCTCCCGGGTGGCATTGTCGCAGCGCAGCCCGCGCAGCAGATCGGGCGCGGCATCGGGCAGGTCCCACAGCAGCGCCGCCCAGCGCTCCGCCGCCGAATCCGGCGCGGCGCACACCCGGCGCGCCGCCAGGGCCCACCCCCCCCCGCTCTCCGCCAGCGAAGCGAGGCCGGGGGCGGCGGCGGCAAGCGCCGGGGCAAAGCCGAGCAATCCTCGGTGCGGCGCGGGCGCGCACAGCAGCCTGGTGAGCTCCCCGAAAATGCGCTCCCGGGCCACCCAGGCCAGCGTATGGCGGGCGGCCAGCGCCGCCGCCGCCGTCGCCGGCTCCACGTCAAAATCGCACGCGGCGGCAAAGCGCAGCGCGCGCAACACCCGCAACGCGTCCTCCCGGAAGCGCTCCGCCGGATCGCCCACGCAGCGCACCAGCCGCCGGGCCACATCCTCCCGCCCGCCGAAGGGATCCACCAGCCCCCGGCTTGGATGATAGGCCACGGCATTGATCGTAAAATCCCGCCGGGCCAAGTCCTGCCGCAGATCGGACACGTAGCGCACCGCATCGGGCCGCCTATGGTCGGCATACGCGCCGTCCACGCGGAAGGCGGTCAATTCGTAGGAAGCGCCGTCCACCAGGGCGGTCAGCGTGCCGTGGGCCTCGCCGGTGGGCAGCAGGCGGATGCCGGGCAGGGCGGCGCGCATCTGCTCGGGCGTGGCGGCGGTGCAGATGTCGTAATCGTGCGGGGGGCGGCCCATGAGCCAATCGCGCACGCAGCCCCCCACCGCATAGGCCGGATAGCCGACGCGCTCCAGCGCATCGATCAGCGCGGCCACCGCCCCGGGCAACTCAAATTCCATCGGCATTCCCCTATAAAAGCGCTATCCGAGCACCGCGGCGGTCTCGGCCAGCTGCTCGCGAATCTTGAGCTTTTGCGGGCACTTTTCCTCGCAAGCGCCGCATCCCGTGCAGGCCGAGGCCTTCTCGCCCGGCATCCAGGGCGAGACGCCGATTTGCGCGTACTGGGCGCGGGCATAGGGGGTCACCCCGTACACGCGGTGGTAGTTCATCAACTCAAAGTTCAGCGGGATGTTGACGCCCGCCGGGCAAGGCATGCAGTAATTGCAGCCGGTGCAGTAGAGTTGGGCGAGGCGCGCGTTCTCTTCCATGGCGCGGTTCACGCGCTCCCGCTCCTCGGCAGTGAGGGCGGCGGCGGTGGAGGCGATGCGCGCGTTTTCGGTGATCATATCGGGGGTGCCCATACCGCTGAGGGCGCAGCTCACATGGGGGTTGGAAAGCACGAAGCGCAGCGCGATCTCCGGCGAGGACTGCACCTTGCCCGGCAGCAGCGACTGCACCACCGGCGTGGGATAGCCCAGCCGCCCGCCGCCCACCGGCCCCATCACCACCACGCCCAGGCCCTTTTGGTGGGCGTAGGCGATGGCCTCCTCGTTGGCGCGGTCGAGCATGTTGTATTGCACCAGCACGCTGGCAAACAGGCCGGTGTCGATGAGCTTAAACATGCTCGCCGGCTCGTCGTGGAACGAGAAGCTCAGGTGGCGGATCAGGCCCTCTTCCTTGGCCCCCAGCGCCATCTTTACCTGCCCCTCGGGCATCGCCTGGGTGTCGAACCGCTCCCAGCTGATGCCCCACAGGTGGTAGAAGTCGATGTACTCGGTTTGCATGCGCTCGAGGGAGGCCTCCAGCCGCGCCCGGGCCGCGTCGTAGCCGCGATCCTCGCCGGGCAGCGTGGTGGACAGGTATACCCTGTCGCGATAGCCGTCGCGCAGCGCCTCGCCCACGATAAGCTCGCTCTCCGCCTCGCAATAGTAGGGAGCGGTGTCCAAGTAATTGACGCCGGCGTCGATGGCCTGGCGGATCAAGGCGGCGCCGGCCGGGTGATCAAAGCCCGTTTGCCCCTCGCCGTCCAGCTTGGGCAGGCGCATGGCGCCGAAGCCCAGCGCGGATACTTGGATGCCGGTGTTGCCAAAAGGTCTATATTGCATAAAGGATTCCTTTCTGGCGAGCGTTCGCGCCGATGGATTTTCTATCCAACAGTATAAGACGTGATGGGGCGGGCGTCAACTGCGGCCTTAACTTGGTCCGCAAAAAGCGCTATGCCCAAACACATTGTCGAGCCTATGTAGGGGCGGTTATTAACCGCCCGCAAACCACGCGACCGCCCATGAGTCAGGCGGGCGATTGATCCGCCCCTACAGGAGGAGCGCCCGTTTCTGGTGTAGGGGCGCACAGTGTGCGCCCGCCGCAACCTGATGCGATCCACGGGCGAACAATGTTCGCCCCTACAAGGTTACGGCCATGCACGTTCGTGGGCGCGACCGCTCCCATTGTAGGGGACGCCGCCCTCGGCATCCCGCCGTAGTGCGTCAAAGGCGCGTTATTTTGGACGAATCACGGCGCGTCCGGTGGCCGCGCCCTACAATCGGTAAATCCGCCGTTCCTGTAGGGGCGCGCTTTGCGCGTCCGCGATGTCCGGCAAATCGAGGGGTTGGACGGACGGCCATAGGCCGCCCCTACATGGCTACGGCTATGTATTTGGCCATAGCGCATTCTGTGGGTCAAGCAGGCAAAACCATTCGCTCAAAAAATATCATGCACCCAGCATTAGTGCATACGGCGATCGTCACACAAAAATGCCCTATACTACGCACATAATGGGTACCACTCACCGAATGAGAGGATGACAATGCGCACGATAAACGAAGCGCCCCCAGGCCTGTTTGCTCAACTTGAGGACATGTTCGGAGAAATGAGCAGCAACCTCACCGTCGCTTTGCGCGACAGCGATGAGGCGTATGCCGCAATGCGAAAACACAGGAGGGCGCTTGCCGAAAAATTTCCCTTTATCGAGCCGATGCTGGAAGAGGGTAGCGGGCTACCTCTGCGTATCGAAGAACATGCCGGGTTGCAAGAATATCTGAGCGTGACCATTCAAATGGAGTATCGTGAGCGGCTCAATCTTTATTATGCGGGCCATCGCGACTGTTTTGCTTACCTGCGCGGAATCGGCGTACTCTGAAGTATCCGCTTAAAGAAACGCACCCCCGCTCCTCACGGCCGCGCCCCCTCCGCGCACCCCCGAAACAACCCCCGCAGCGCCTCCGCGTCCGCGCGCATGCGGCAGTGGGCCACGCCGTCCTCGTCGTAGGGCTCGCCCTCGGGCTCAAAGCCGTAGCGCGCGTAAAAGGGAGCGGCCCGCACCTGCGCGCCCAGCGCCAGCGAGGTGGCGGCGTGATTCAGCCCCTTGGCGATCAGCATGCGCATCAGCATATCGCCGATGCCCCGGCCGCGCGCGCCGCGCACCACGCAGATCCGCCCCAGGTGGAAGCCGCCTTCCGCCCAGTAGATGCGCCCGGTGGCCACCGGCGCGTCGCTTTCGTACAGCACCACCTGCCAGCTCAGGGCGTCCAGAGCGTCGGGCTCGGTGCCGGCGGGGAAGCCCTGCTCCTCCACAAACACCGCACGCCGCACGCGCAGCGCGTCCTCTATGGGCTTGCCCGGTTGGATCCATCTGCCGGCTATCACGCGGTCATCTCCTTATCAAACATTGCTTATAAAACATTCCTTTATTTGGGATCGACAGGAGGTTTGTTGCCCGCCGCCGAATGCTACAGCCATACGATCGCAAAGGGGGGCCGCACCGTGGAGCGCGAACAAATCGCCCGCATCAACGAGCTGGCGCGCAAGAGCCGCACCGTGGGCTTAACCGAGGCCGAAGCGGAGGAGCAGCAGCGCCTGCGCGCGCAATACCTGCGCGAGTTCCGCGCCAGCATGGAGCAAACCCTGCAAAGCGTGCGGGTGGAGCAGGAGGACGGCAGCTATTTGCCGCTTAAAAAACGAACAGTGAAAAGTGAAAAGTGAAAAGTGGAGAACTATTCACTCATCAAGTATCTCCACGTTTTCCCGGCCAAACAGGTCGAATATCTGCGCCTTCATCTGGTCGGCGGCGGCGGTTTCCCGCTTGGTGGGCGCGGCGCTCTCCTCTTCCAGCACCAGGGTGGCCTCGGCGTCGCCCGCGCCGCGCAGCGCCTGCTCGACGGGCCCGCGGCAGGCGTCCATGCCCAGCACCTGCAGGTACACCTTGGCCTCGGCTGGAAACGTTACCCGGTAGGCGTGGCCGTCGCAGCCGGCGTACCGGCCGTTGCGCAGTTGGGCGAATAGATCGGGGCGGTCGCGCTTGAGCGCCTCCATCGCCTTTGCCCACACATCGGGGGCGGGGGCGGATGGCGGCGGCGCTTGCACCACAGCCTCAGCGGCGGGAGCGGGGGCCTGAGGCGCGGGAGCCGCTTGTTCGGGTTCGCGTTCGGATGCACGTTCCAGCCCGTGTTCGAATCCACGTTCCAACTCGGCCACCCGCTCGGCCAGCGCTTCGAAGGAGCGGCCCTCCTCGGGCTGGCAGGCGCGCACCGCCGCCACCTCCAGCGATACACGCGGCTGGCTCGACCACTTCATGTCGGTCTCGGCGGCCAGGAAGCCGTCCAGCAGCCTGAGCAGCTTTTCGCGGGAGAGCCGGCCGGCCTGCTCCCGGTAGCGGGTGGCATCTTCCCCGGTGATCTCCAGCAGATCGGGCAGCCCGCCGCCGCAGCTTTGGGCCAGCAGCAGCGCGCGCAGGTGCTGGGTCACGTCCCGGGCAAACACCGACGGATCGCGGCCGCCGCGCATCAACGCGTCCACGGCGCGCAGCGCCTCCGCCGCGTTGCCATCCAACAGCGATTGCGCAAAACGGAACAAAAAGTCGCGGTCGGTGGCGCCCAGCACCTCCAGCACCAGCGCCTCGTCCAGCCCGCCGCGGCTGTAGGAAAGGCACATGTCCAATATGGAAAGGGCGTCGCGCATACCCCCCTCGGCGGCGCGGGCGATGCGCTCGAGCGCCCCTTCCTCGGCGCGGGCCCCGGCCTTTTCCGCCGCCTCCCGCAGCCTGCCCACGATTTGCCGCGCCGGGATGCGCCGGAAGTCGTAGCGCTGGCAGCGGGAAAGCACGGTGGCCGGCAGCTTTTGCGGCTCGGTGGTGGCGAGTATAAACACCGCGTGGGCCGGCGGCTCTTCCAGCGTTTTGAGCAGCGCGTTGAACGCGCCCGTGGACAGCATGTGCACCTCGTCGATGATGTACACCCGGTATCCGCCGTGCTGGGGCGGATACTTTACCTTGTCGCGCAGGTCGCGGATCTCGTCCACGCCGTTGTTGGACGCGGCGTCGATCTCCACCACGTCCAGGTTGTTTTCGTCGGCCAGGCGCTCGCATGCCTCGCAGCCCCCGCAGGGTTCGCCGTCTTGCGGCGCCCGGCAGTTGATGGCCCGGGCCAGCACCTTGGCGGTGGAGGTTTTGCCGGTGCCCCTGCTGCCGCAAAACAGGTAGGCGTGGGCCACGCGCCCGCTCTGCACCTGGTGGCGCAGCGTGGCGATAATGGCCTCCTGGCCCACAAAGTCGGCGAATCGCGTAGGCCGCCATTGCCGGTACAGCGCCTGATAAGACATGCTCTTCCCTCTTTTTCTTCCCCATTGCGTTCTCGCTTTACGCGCAACTGTATTTCCTGTTATTATATTAGCCTGATCCGCACGGCGCTGGCAAGCCCAAATTGCGCGGAAGGTGTGCGAAAGGATGCATGCGGCATGAAAATTGTGCAAGAAAATATCGATCGGTTCAGCGGATTCGCAGACCTATACCATTCCAGCAGGCCCGGTCCGCCGTCAATCATCCCCAAAATCATACGGACATACGCGCGCTCCGCCCCGCATACCGTTGTGGATATCGGCAGCGGCACAGGGCTCTCCACGATGATTTGGCAAGGCCTCGCCACAAAAATTGTTGGCATAGAGCCGAACGACGACATGCGGGTGATCGCGGAAAACAGTGTGCGATCGGGCAATATCGCCTTTCAAAAAGGCTTCTCTTTTCAAAAAGGTTTTTCTACGCGCACGGGCCTGCCTTCGGATTCGGCCGACATCGTCACCATCTCGCAAGCGTTTCATTGGATGGACATCGGCGGCACATTGAACGAAGTGTATCGCATCCTAAAGGCGGACGGCGTTTTGGCGGTGTACGACTGCGACTGGCCCCCCGCCGTCGATTGGATGGTTGAAAAGGAATTTGCCGCTTTGCATGAGAAATGCAATCGCATCTCATTCGCAAAAGAAAAGCCGGCCGTGAAGAACGACAAAAGCTGCTACATCGAGCAGTTCCAGTATTATGGAAAATTCCGGTTTGTGAAAGAAGTTTTGTGCCACAGCGTCGAACCCTGCACGCCCGAACGGATGATTGGCCTGGCGATGAGCCAGGGCGGCATACAGGATGCTTTGAAAATCGAACCATCCATTCAAAAAGATGTCAACGTGTTTTGCGACACGGTAAAGGCACGGTGCGCCGGTTCCTTTGACATTGTGTTTTCCTACAGGTTGAGGTTGGCCGTTAAATAATCCGCCTCACGACAAACGCACGAGAAATCGCTTAAAACCAACGAAACCTTTGCGCAATACGGCGGCGCGTCCGGTGGCCGCGCCCTACGGATATTGTCTATGAGTGACAAAATCAAACGCAAATTGGGGTTTTATGGAGTTTGTGTGTTTGTCGTGTAATCCATGTCGTGTAATCCATCCAATCCGCCCTTGACAAATCACGGCAATTGTATTATTGTACTACTGTACTATGCCATTAGTACAGTATGCCGCGAACGCAAAATGTGGTATACTAGCGTATTGCTAAAAACGCGACGGAGGATGCGCATGAAAAAGTCTCTCAAGGTAGTGTTGATTGTGGTGGCCGTGGCGGCGGTGGCTGCTGTCGCGGCTTACTTTCTGATGAACCGGAGCACGCCCCTCACCGTGGATTCGCTGGATCTGGACATCGTGGCGGTTGGCCGCGGCGACATCCAGGTAACGGCCCACGGCACCGGCATGCTGGAGGTAGACGTCACGCGGGACGTGTACAGCCAAACCTCCGGGCGGGTGAGATCCGTATATAAAGAGGACGGCGACTACGCGGAGGCCGGCGAGCTCATCGCCATGCTGGAAAACGAAGCGCTGGAAGACAGCCTGCGCACCTTGACCGACGACCTGTACTTGCGGGAGCTGGAGCTGTCGGCCTCGCGCCTGGGCAGGCCGCCCACGGTGATCAGCGCGCCGCTGGCAGGGCGGGTCAAGCTGCTGCGCGCCGGCAAGGGCGACAACATGGTCACCGTGCAAGCCCAGCACGGCGCGTTGGCGGTGCTCTCCACCGACGGGCGGATGCGCGTGTCCGTCCCCACGCCGGAGGGCTATGCCCCCGCCCCGCTGCCGCTGGAGGTAAAGGTGCACATCGGCGAGAAGGTGGAAAACGGCGCCCTGTTCTCGGCCGACGAGCAGCATCTGACGGTGCTCATCGAAAACGATCAGTACGATCCGGGCGCGGCGGCCATCGTGCGCGACCTGAGCGGCATGACCCTGGGCGAAGGCGAGCTGGTGATCAACAAGCCGGTGGTGGTGGCCGGGGTATCGGGCACCATCCGGAGCGTGGAGGTAAAAGAAAACGACAAGGTGCGGGCCGGCGACCGCCTGTTTACCTTGGAAGATGATTCCGTGACCGTGGACGTGGAGCGGCAGCTGCTCTCCCGCGACCAGCTGCGCCGCCAGGTGGACGATACCCGGGAAAAGATTACGCGGCTGGAGATCCGCGCGCCCATCTCAGGGGTGATCGCCAACTTCTCGCTGCGGGAGGGGGCGGTGGTGCAAGACGGCCAACTGGCCTGCACCATCATCCAAACCGACCGCGCCAAGGTGCGCCTGGCGGTAGACGAGCTGGACATCGCCGCCATCTTCCCCGAGCAGAGCGCCACCCTCAAGCTGGACGCCCTCCCCGGCAAAACCTACGAAGCCACGGTGGACCGCGTGCTGCCCGTGGGCACCCGCTCGGGAGACATCACCACCTACGACGTGCTCCTGTTCCTGGACGCGCAAGACAACATGCTGCCCTACATGTCGGTATCCGGCGACATCCTGGTGGCCGAGGCCCGGGACACGCTGCTGGTGCCGGTTACGGCGCTGCAGGCCGTGGGCAACGACCGGTACGTGATGCTGGCCCCCACCGACGCCGACCTGGACGGCGCCACCGCCGACAGGCGGCGCTCGGGCAACAACGGCTTTATGATGATGATGGGGCAGGGCAACAACAACGACGCGAGCCTGCTGCAAAGCGTGGCGCCGCACCTGATGCGCCGCGTGGAGATCGGCCTCGCCTCCGGCGAGTTTGTGGAGATCCTCAGCGGCCTGAACGAGGGCGACCGCATCGTGCTTCCCCGCAGCGGCAGCAACCAGATCAACGCCATGATGCGCATGGGCGGGGGCGGCGGCGGGGGAGGAAACCGGCGATGATCGAGCTGGAGCGCGTAAGCAAGCGCTATCAAATGGGCGGCGAGATCGTCACCGCGCTGGACGAGGTATGCTTCGCCATCGGCAACCGCGAGTACGTGGCCATCATCGGGCCCTCGGGCAGCGGCAAGTCCACGCTGATGAACATCATCGGCTGCCTGGACACCGCCGACAGCGGCGCCTACCGGCTGGACGGGCAGGACATCACCCGCTACTCCCCCCGGCAGCTGGCCGCCATCCGCAACCGCAAGATCGGCTTCATCTTTCAGCAGTTTAACCTGCTGCAAAAGCTTTCGGCGTACGAAAACGTGGAGCTTCCCCTCATCTACCAGGGCATGGGCATGAGCGAGCGCCGGGCCCGGGTCCACGCCGCCATGGAGCGGGTGGGCCTGGCCGACCGCATGCGCCACCGGCCCAACCAGCTCTCCGGCGGGCAGCAGCAGCGGGTGGCCATCGCCCGGGCGCTGGTTACCAACCCCTCGCTGATACTGGCCGACGAGCCCACCGGCAACCTGGATTCGAAGACCAGCGTGGAGATCATGGGCACCCTGCGGGAGCTGCACGCCGCGGGCAACAGCATCCTGCTCATTACGCACGACGCCAACGTGGCCGCCGCGGCCCCGCGCCGCGTGCGCATCGCCGACGGCCACCTTACCGAAGAGACCGTGCCGGAGGTGCCCGCATGACATTTGTACAATCCCTCAAAATGGCCTTTTCGGCCATCGGCGCCAACAAAATGCGCTCCTTCCTGACCGTGCTGGGCGTGATCATCGGCGTGATCGCGGTGGTGGTGCTCACCTCGCTGGG
>Ga0123353_10002655_pt1 | contig 22263 bp, 22 predicted proteins | sample TergutLab28metaG_3_FD_92763 | JGI IMG/M metagenome (GOLD analysis project Ga0123353, IMG submission 92763) | Labiotermes labralis P3 segment gut microbial communities from Petit-Saut dam, French Guiana - Lab288 P3 | ecosystem: Host-associated > Arthropoda: Insects > Digestive system > Gut ... | reverse complement strand
GCAACACTCTGGAATTGAAAGGGGGGGCGGCAAGGGGACCCCAGACAAACCCCCTGGGTTTTTGGGTTTTTGGGGGGGGGCTTGGGGGGGGGGGGGGGTTTGCACCAAGAGGCAGTGGACTGAGCATTTCGAAGGAATTTAGTGTACCCACACACTGGGTTGGAGTAAGATGCAGTGCGAACAGGAAGGGTGGGGTGGAGGGGGTTGCCAGTATCCGAGTGCGGGTCCGGGTCCGTGTCCTGTAGCAGCGGTAAACAAAGGCGGTGAAAAAATACCCATTTGACGGCCCCAATTCAGTTGGTGCGGTCACTCATCCTAATGCTCAGCACCCACAACGTTCCTCAGTCATCTCCACTGTGGGTGAGTGACACGGGTGATCCCATACGAATTACATGTTGCACTAACTCGGTAGCCTACCCTTGCAACAGCCTTCTGTCACATTCCCCATTCATCACTTCTATTGGTCCAGACATGACCAATACTTAATTCCCCACCCGTATCGTTCGAAAATATGCTATACAGGTGTCTTCAAGTTTGTGAACGTCCACGTTCGAGATTTCGACCTATCCTGATCGCCCATTTTAATGCCCCTTTTTCGACCTTTCGTGGTCGGTTCCTACAAATCGGGATAAGACCATGTAGCTCACGATTCGGCTTTCACACTCTCCTAATATCGGGCAGATCACGGTCAGCTCAATCGAAATCTTTCTTTAAGTGAAGTCCGCTGCTTCCATGCTTTACTGAATGACACTACGCTAAAAACACGTCACGTGCTTTATGCTTCCACCAAGTGTCTTTATTTTTAAAAAAATAAACCACCGTGTTTTAAGCGTTGCGAGGTTATTTTAAATTTTGATTACTAATATTTCGTACGATATTTGAAACAGACGTTTCACAGTGGAAATAGCTTCGATGTTCGTGACGGTTTTATCGGTCTCATCAGTCACGAACATCGAGATCTAGACTCTACCGCACTAGGTAAACTACCTCCCAACCCACTTCGACTCTCTGTAGACGCAGGGGGCAGACCTGCTAACGTCGGCGACACCACACATTTCCACGCCGTGCACAAATCCGAACACAGGACTAACATCTGCCACGAATCACCATCAATTATAGCCGCATATGAAGACTCCTACTCCCAACTGTTTTGCAACACGCGCAGGCCGGCCGTCCGTCCATATGCTTCGTGTCTGCTCGACAAGAAGGTGACGCAGAACCTTAACCCAAGACCTAACAATAAGACACGCAGTGTACGTACAGCGTTCGCCTAACCGTTCTTGGAGTGGAAGAACAGTAAGTACTACATATTCTGAGTGTGTGTCAGTAGCCTTAGTTATACGGCATGCAATGCGCATGGGTCGTACTGTCATCTGTGGCCTGTCCAGCTCTACCATATTTTTGCGCATTATGTCATAAACGGCACAACTTTCGGAGAAAAAAAACTTATTAACATAGTGTGTGTGTGTGTGTGTGTTTTGGATTTCTTTACAACTTTTATCTGAAACATTTCTCGTTATAAGAAGAATTCCGCGAGATATCATGCATGTACACGCCTCTTCATGTCAGGTGCCCGTTATATTTTAATTAAAGTTGAGTTTTCTCGACGTATTTTCGAAAAACGCCCAACATATTTAATAAAAATTGGCCCAGTGCAAGCCGAGATGTTCCATGTGGCGCACAAACATGGCGCTAATAGTCGCTTTTTGCCATTTTGCGACTGCGCTTCAAAATGGCCCACAGAATAAGAACCAACACTTTCAACCGTCCCTACCTCCTTAGGGGCTCAATCGAGCCACCACAAGTCTGGTCCTTGTAGTAAGACTGAACCCCTATTTACAACGCAGCGCCTTCCAAGGTTTCGACTTACGCCGGCTCACTTTGCGACAGCAGTCCAGGACCACGTACACCTGCTATATTTAACTTGCGCAATGTATTGCGAACTTTCCGCCAATGACTGACCAAATAGTTTAGGTAACTGGGAAGTTGGAACTGACCGAAACAGTTCAAGACCTCCAGACTGTACCGTACTGTACTGTACAGTAGAGGCAGCGATACAGCGACACACTGTACTGTACTGTACTGTGCAGTACAGGCAGCGATACAGCGACACACTGTAATGTACAGGCAGCGATAAAGCGACACAGTGTACTGTACAGTACAGTACAGACAGCGATACAGCGACACAGTGTACTGTAGAGTACAGTACAGACAGCGATACAGCGACACAGTGTACTGTACAGTACAGACAGCGATACAGCGACACACTGTACTGTACAGTACAGTTCAGGCAGCGATACGGCGACACAATGTACTGTACAGTACAGGCAGCGATACAGCGACACAGTGTACTGTACAGTACAGTACAGGCAGCGATACAGCGACACAGTGTACTGTACAGTACAGTACAGGCAGCGATACAGCGACACACTGTACTGTACAGTACAGTAGAGGCAGCGATAGAGCGACACAGTGTACTGTACAGTACAGTACAGACAGCGATACAGCGACACTGTGTACTGTACAGTACAGTATAGGCAGCGATACAGCGACACTGTGTACTGTACAGTACAGTATAGGCAGCGACACAGCGACACACTGTACTGTACAGTACAGTACAGGCAGCGATACAGTGACACAGTGTACTGTACAGTACAGTATAGGCAGCGATACAGCGACACAGTGTACTGTACAGTACAGTACAGGCAGCGAAACAGCGACACTGTACTGTACGGTACAGGCAGCGATAAAGCGACACGGTGTACTGTACAGTACAGTATAGGCAGCGATACAGCGACACGGTGTACTGTACAGTACAATACAGACAGCGATACAGCGACACACTGTACTGTACAGTACAATACAGACAGCGATACAGCGACACACTGTACTGTACAGTACAGTATAGGCAGCGATACAGCCACACACTGTACTGTACTGTACAGATAGCGATACAGCGACACAATGTACTGTACAGTACCGTACATGCAGCGATACAGCGACACACTGTACTTTACAGAGATGACGATGTCAAACATTTATTAAAATATTCAGAAACTGAAAAATAGAAAGAACTTGTACACAGTCCGTAACTGAACTGCCACCGAGTAACAACCCAACTGCAGTAAATAAATACTATTATATAGCACAGTGGCTCCGAGCTTCTCAAATGCTGGTACGTACCAATCTAAAGCCTGAAGTGCATGTGACAGTGACAATACCGCTGTCACAGAACGTAAACTTAGAATTCTGTTATAAGAAAAGGAATGTTTACGTTAGCAGTGCAGCATTATTAGGCCTACATGCGCGTGGGAGCGCGAACGTTTCAGGAAACAGTTCTACATAAGATGCATTGGAGACGTTGAGCTCCATGCAATGCAGGTGTTACATGGAATGAAAGATACATGCCAGAGTGATTTGCGAGTCCGCGGGTTATCTACCATTCTACCTACCTATTTTGCCAACTACCCCAGCTAGGAGTCAAATTACGAGATCCGAGGCCAAATGACGTTTTATTTTTGGACTCCTGTTCCATCGTTCAAGTTACATCCAGAACTGTGGTCTACGCTGAGAATGTAGAAGGGGGTGCCACCCGGTCTGTGGTTCAACCCTACGTAAAATACCGCGAACGCACGAGCAGTGGGCCTTCCTACAACTGAAATGCTATAAAGTACAAGCAACACGCTGCCAAGTCTCTACAAACGGTATTCACACCAGTGGAAACCATCGAATAACCACCAACAGAACGACACAAATCTCACTGATGCTATCTAAAAAAATTAGTATCTGTGCTGAATTAAGCGCCACGTCATTACAGCGGGTGGGTCAGTGGAGGTACAGCTCTCATTCATGACAATGATGACTGGCAGCTGCACGCTCCGGCCGCTTAACCCTCAAGAAACATCCACGGTACTCAATTGATAAGAGGCTGGGTGGGACCCATAACCGGTCTGGAAACTGGAGAAGAGAAAATTCTCTACCTCTGACGTGAGTCGACCACGATCCCCCTCGACTGTGTGCCAGTAGCTGTAGGTTGCACCAAGGAAGAAACTTCCGGGAAACCATTTGTCCGCGGGCATCCTGGTGCCTGCAAAGGGATTTTAGGTGCTCGCAAATATGTTAACTATTCAACAATTTATTCGCTCGCCAGTTCTCTGGAGGCACAAGGAGGCCTCGTTACGTACGATGACATCCTTGTAAGGAGTAAGAAAACCAAGCAGAACAATGTAGCACGCATGGGACAGATGGAGAACAAGAACCACTGGTCGGATAATCGCAAGAGAACAGACCAGTTAGAAAATACAAATCGCGGACAGAAGGTTAAGTACTGCAGTGTGAGGGAACGCAACATGTTTGGACAGCGCCTGACTTGCGACTGTGAACATACCGTGTACATAATAATGAACATACATACTGCATATAATGCTGGAAATTCACTGGCCAGCTGGGAAACTGTCAACTACTTATAAAGGGCACTGTTCAATGAAGTTCGATAGACGGAAATTTGATTGGTTGGTCAATCAGGTTCACACTCACTCCAGCTAATATGCCCGGTCTCTGACGTCGCAATGCTTCATGAACATCCGCAACTGTATCCACTGATTGGTATATTCTTTAACATCTCCTAACAGCAACTGCAGAACCTCACAACTTATGTCCACAGCTGAATTTCGTGGTCCAAGAATGGCTCGTTCACAGTCAGCTGTAGCCCACGACATGGTGACGTATGTAATTCCAATACTGACGTAATGACACTGTGTTTTGACGTTCGGCGAGGCCAATGGACGGGTTAACTGGTAAGTTTCATTCGCCAAGACTCAGTACATTTCGAACAAATCTCCCATTAGACACGTCGCCTTGCAAATGCGCTCACATGTGGTTCTGAGTTTCAGTTTTGTACAGACTCCCGACAAATGAAGTGACGACAGACCCCACGACACTGCCAGGTAACATTCGCCCCATAACCTCTCGCAATCTTGCGAGAAATACGTGGACAGCCAAACACCAGGGCAAACAACGAACAAACCAACGTACCAAACTCATTTTTATAGACAATGAGAAGAAATGAAGGAATCACAGCAGAAACGAAAACAGCTTTGTAGCGTTAAAACATGTTATTGCCCAGTGCACTAAGACCACAGCAGTTGACACGACGTCAATTCGCACTTCACAAGCACCAACTAAACCGTCCGCACACATTACTCCGACATACATTTTGCCGTACTCTGCCACTGCTACTATGAAACTGGCCTGGCACTCCAAGTTCGAAATCTAACTTCCATTTTCCGTTGCTTAGGCCACCTTAAGACTCCGCTGCAATATAACATTTAGTGGCAAGCTGCTGTCTTACTGGAGGTCCACCACCTGCCGGCTGTCCGCGGCCGCTTATTCAATACATTTGTAGGTGACCATATCTGGTGACATCTCCCACATCAGCTAGAGAATATGCCACACCGTGCTAACAAGACACACACTCGACAAACCCTGTAGGCTGAGGCCGGAAGGAAGGCGAAAACGATAGCAAGAGTTTGTGGACGTCGAGTTTCTATACTGAACGTACCGGTGCGAGCCCTTGTAGGAAGTTGGCCGGGTGCGGCAAGTGCAGTGAGACCACGGAATGACGTCGAACAACCCCTACACATCTCGCTCAAGTTGTTATGCGGCCCCTGGACGGTCAATATTACTGTGCAATATTTCATATTGCACAGTAATATTGACAGTCTATGGATCATATTGAAAGGTTGTGCAATATATTGAGTGAATCAAAAATGGTTTGATTTTTAATGCGCAATATGGAAAATATTGCATCGTCTGTGGGCAGCATTGCGCAATATCGCTTCAGTCTCTCTCGAAAGGTCATGCCGTGAACAACGTTGTGAGTGAATAATTATGGCTACGAAAGCAAAAGAAGACGAAAGAAAATTTATTTTTGAGTGTATGGAAGTATATCATTCTTTACCATCTTTGTGGAATGTCAAGAGCACGGATTACAGCAACACAATGGAAAAAAAAAGAACAATACGAACATCTGCTTCGCAAATATAGATATATATAGATATTTCCGGCTGCTGATAAAAATCAGTCGATTAAAAAATTTGATTCTTTGCATACTAACTTCAGAAAAGAATTGAAGCGGATGAAAGATTCTGAAAAAAAAAAGTGGTACTGGAGCAGACGACGTGGTAGAGCCAACGTTGTGGTATTTTGAAGAAATGAAGTTTCTCATATGTCAGGAGGAGCCGTGTATGTCGCTAAATACTATTCAGATAGGGGAAGAAGGAGAACAGGAATCTGAGGAGGTGGACAATGTTGGCGATACTTCAGCAATTAATACAATCAGTGTAGGTAATCATTTTATTTCTTACTCTTATTGTTCATGCAAATGTATGTTGCCATGAAACCTGGCCTTCATTATAAAAAAAAAAAATTGCAGTAACCATCTCTGACAGCTTCTGCACTTGCGGGTGAATTTCTGTAGTGGAAGTCTGCAGTGATGTTGGACTGGCCACTTGTTCTCCATGTTCCGTCGATGATATTGCCTGACTCGAAGTCTTCAGTATCTACTGAGCCCCTTGAAATGCACATTTGTGCCTGGTTTCTTAATAAATAATTGTGCAAATAGCAACGTGTTAAGACATTTGTTTGGGCTTTCTGAGGAGATAGCGCAATAGGTCGCTGAAGTACACCGAATCTGGAAACTAAAATCCCAAATGAATTTTCGTCTACACGACGTCACGACTTAGTCGATAATTAAAAATTCGTTGTTCCGCAGTTAATCCTGTTTGGCCGTACGGTTTCATAAAAATTTTCTGTCAGTGCGAAAGCGTCATCCCCAACGAAAACAAATGGTAGTTTCTTCTCCCTATTTGGTAATGTACCAGGTTCTGGGATTTGAAGTAATTTATCTACTAATGCTTTTCCAAATGCCGTGTTACCCAAAATGCTTCCGTCCGATATTCGACCGTTTATACCGGCTTCTGCCATAATAAATTCATAATTCGAATTTACAACTGCCATCAGTAAAATATTTAAAAAAAAATTCTGTAGTTGTAGTAGTATGAACCTGCATGTGGTGGTTTTCTAATTGACAAATGCTTTCCAGCCACTGCTCCCAAAAAATATGGGAAATGCCACTGATCATTAAATCCGTTCGCGATAACTTTCCATTCAGCATGTTTTTGGAATTTGCAATTTTAAAGTAAATATCAGTGACACGAAGGTAATGATATCTTTATTTAAAAATATGTTTTGTTTATAGCACGAAGCTGGACCTCCAAAAAAGAAGTCAAGAAACCCGGATGAATCACAACAGTTAATGTCGTTAGCACGCAAACGCCTTCAACAGCCGCAAAGTGAATTTGAAAAAATTGCTTCAGCTTGGGCGGTAGAACTTCAGAAAATGGAACCACAGCAATAAGTGTTTGCAAAAAAGGCAATTAACTATATTTTGTTTGAAGGCCAAATGGGCACTCTACGCAGGGATTCCGTGCTAATAAATAATTTCAGCCGTCCATCTTCTCCATACAGCAGTGTGCAACCAAGCCCCATTATTTATCACTATGATTCACATTCATTACAAGAACAATCTCAACACACTGCACAAATACAGCAGTCTGGTGCTTGTCATTTTTTTCAAACTTTCAATAAATAAATGCGAATGAATGCATACAAAAAGTAAATAAAATAGTGATTTTGAATAATTACTATCTTCTTCTTACCTTTATGTAATCCTTTAGGCTGCGTATTAAAGCTGTGCAAGTTTCCATAACAATTATGTCTATGGATTGGGGAGAAACAGCACTTGTGACTTTTAAGTCTTCAAAAGTGTTTCCAGTAGCAAGGTAACGTACTGTAATTGACAAACGCTGGTTTGGAGGAACAGCATTTCACACAGTAGCATTCCTTTTTTCAATTCGTGGCCTAATCATTTTTAGCAGTTCATCAAATGATGTGGCGTCTAGTCGCTGAAAATTTTGAAAATCACTTGGTTCACTTAGTCTTAGATCTTTTAATAAATTTTTATGGGTGTGCTCATTTCTTTTTTTCAACCACTCCTTCTTCCATCTGCGCTTCTTTTTCTCCTTCTTTTTCAAGCACACAGCCAGTGCTATGGCCAAACAACTAGCTTCCGCGTCACTCAACATGTTGGATCCAGAAGGATCAGATTTCATCTAAATTATTGCGCAAAAACATTGCGCCGTCCGCGGACACCCAGCAATATTATTGTGCTATAAACTGCACAGTAATATTGACCGTCTAGGGGCAGCTTTAATGCTTACTTTCTCTACTCCTCTTCCAAAAGTCTATCAACTCTGCTGCTGGCTCGAATGCATTAAATTGCGTCTGCACTTTATTAGAAATACCGTATCGTTCTCTGTGCTGTACGAAGTTGCCGAATATTGATGATTTGTAAGTTGCCGGCTTCAAATGGGTGTTTCACACTGAAAACGGACTGACTGCCATATTCATGATCCCGGCCGGCGCTCTTGACCTACTTATTCATGCCACCGAATCACGGAGAACGATATTCTGTATAAACAGAAGGGAACGAACGGCTCCACCTATGAGAAGTCAGTCATTTTTAGAGCAGCAAGCCACGCCTGTGCGAAATAGAGATACTGTGTGCGTGCGTGCGCTCTATACACAGCTATGTGCTCTTCACACTTCTAACGATGGTCTGCAGCCGTGCTCCTGTTCACGTAGAAACAAACTGGGGGTCCCTACATGACCTCGGGCACGCAATGCCGGCGTGCCCACTTAGCTGCAAACACTCCACATTTCAGCCAAACACACCCTCGGCCACTATCGCACTCACTTATCAGAGCACTACTAAATCAACCGAATAACTGCAGGACACAATGCGTTCTAACAACTGCACGGGACAGAGGCAGCAGATTCCTCCAAAACGCTGCTACCAAACCGCACGACATCAAAGTGGCAAGACATAGTGAACGCCACCAAAACGTCAAATAACACTTGTCATTATCACAATCACTATTATTTGAGAGATGAGGCTAGGAATAAGGGGAGCTATACTGGACGTCATTACATTATTATTATATTAATCACGTTTACGCACGATATTTACAATTACACACACAAAACAAACCACGTCTCTACAGTATACAGTTTTTGCAGCCATTCTGTAGCTACAATTTATGGTACATGTAATGACATTTCCAATGACAAACATTTCGTACTTCCACATCAGCACTTTCCTCAGTATGTGTTAAGTGTTCAGTATGGCTGTTTTCTGCAGTTCCTTAATTTCGTGCTCTCCGGATATGTTGCTCAGGTAATGTATGAGCGATTTTGAGACGGTTACAGTCGCCCCTGTTATTACCGGTATCAATTTTGTTTGTGCATTCCACATGCGTTGTATTTCTATTGTGAAGCCTATATTTTAGAATGTCAGATATTATTATTATTATTACTATTATTATTATTACTGTAAATGTATTCTCGCCTACTAGTTATCAGGTGGCGGTCTCCCAGTAAGTCCAGATCACAATAGATCAAAGCGATTTACCGCAGCACTCTACAAATGCAGTGTGCAGTGCCCATCAGTGTGACCAGTAGCTCTGAGGCCGACGGCTGAGCTGGGAGCGACTGAAGGTTCTGATCTAATCCCTTAATTGCTTAAAAAAAAATTATATTTATTTATTTACTACAATCGGGTTGTTACCCGGTGGCAGTGGTTATTTTACATGTTCCTAATGCTCCAACTGTAACTGGCACAATTTTTGTCCTCACTTTCCACATCCTGCTGGCCTCGTTCTCCAGGTCTTTGCACTTGTTTAGTTGTTCGGTTTCTTTTGTGTTTACGTTCGAATCATCTGGTGTGGCTATATCGATCAGTAAGCAAGTATTCTCTTTTCTATCATGTAGTACTGTATCAAGTCGGTTTGTTACTACTGTTCGAGCTCTGATACTAAGTACGTCCCACATAAAGGTGGTACCGTTGACATATATGACCCTCTCAGCACTTGTCAGGAACCTGTAACCGCATATGTTTACATGTCGGCCAGTGGATGTAAACAGCCGCCTTATTGTGTCTATTAGTGTATCCAGATGGTACAAGTGTTGTTTGTTGTCGTTGTTGCTGTCGTCGTCGTTGTTGCGTGTTGTTGACATGGGCAAGAAATGTTCCTCTTCTCGAAAACGTCCGGACCTGCTTTAGGGGCCCATTCCGCCTCTTATCGAATCGGTACCGGGCGTTCCTTTCCCGTGCTATAGCAGCCGGAACATTACTCCATCTAGCGACGAGCTTAAAAATCAGTCCAGCTACACCTCCACTCCCCCTGTATTCCTCCGTCATAGCTTTACCTTTATCATCATGCCATACTAATTACGGCTGAAATGTAACAGGAAAGGTTGCGGGGAAATTCCAGGAAAAGCTCAGAACAACAAAACGCGCTCTCAACCGCGCTTGGTACACAAAATGAAGTAACAATGTAGAACATTCCGTTTGCGGAACAAAGCACGTCCTACAACAATTTCGTACGACGGCCATACTTGTTACACCATGTCTCCGTCTCCTGCCGATACATCTTGGTCCCCTCAACCCTCTATTGCTCTCACACAGCCTCCTTTCTCCACGCTGAAGAGAGAGACAGGCAGTGTGGCCTTCACCACAGCACATTTCCCCTACGGCCACAACGCAACCCACCAGCCGACACAAACCGTTTCCCACGTATCCACACCAAAACCAGCAGCTTTCTAAATCCCAGAACCCAACACGCTGAACACGAGTAAAATACACAAAATAGATCACACAAAGGTAAGTTGTCCCTGTACATGCCAGGAAAACATACGGAGATGTGGAGGTACAGATCCACTCATTCATAACCTTGGCACTAGATGACGGTAGCGATGAGATTCACGCCCAGGCTGCTTTACCTGAGAGAAAGAACTCCGGCAACCACTGAACAGCAGACTGGGTGGGTCCGAAAGCCTGTATGAACACTGGGGAAAAATTTCTTAAGTCTGGTAGGAATCAAACCCTGGACCGTCAAGACTAGAGTGCAGTCACTATACCGACTGAGCTAACCTGCCACATCCACCTACGCCTAAAGTTTCCATGCTGTCTCTTTCCTTTAGGTTCCCCCATCAAAACCCCGTAAGCAACTCTTTTCCCCCATGCGTGCCACATGCACTGCAGATCACAACTTAATGACACCGCGACGTTGAATAACCACGGACTAGCAAGACGTGGCCAGGACATTCAGTCAATGCAGTGACCGGACTACGGGCTGGACCATCCGGGGTTCCACTCCCGACATAGGCAAGACATTCTCTTCTGTCAAACTTCGACCTGGCAGTGGGGCGAGTAGGTACCGGGGGCTCCTTCCCGGAAGAAAAGCGGCCGGGACATGAAGGGAAGGACAGGCCGTTCAATAAAATGCAGCTCAACTCTAAATTACGCAGAAGCACGTGGACGCTATATGCTGCAGCTCTGAGGACAGACGGCTATGGGCCAAGTACCGCCGGCGGTTTGTACATGCAGCTGTAGCAAAACCCAGCGGTACCAGGGCCTCTTCCTGACAGTGACAAAGTCAGATTGTGAAGGCAGGCAAATCTATAAATGTGTTTACCCAGCCGCTATGACAAGCACAGCAATACAGTTCACTAACTGGGATACAACATATCGCATATCATAAGTAATGATTCCACTGGTGACAGCTGTTGGGATCATTTTGTCGTACGAAAGATGCACAATAAAACCAAGAACATCTACTCCGTGCTCCGTTCAAATGATCACATTTCGCACAGATTCTTGTCTCAAATATGTAAAAACGGATAGAGAAGGTTGCTACTTTAAAAACCGGCCTGCCTGCCTTCCTTCCTTCTATCCCCCTCTTTGTAAGGCGATGGCCATCTTGTAGAACATCAAAACCCTCGAAAACCACTAGAGCTTATCTGATTCCGGAAGTTGCGCATACCTGACAGGCAGGGGGAGCAAGAGATCGTGGGGAAATATGGCGGAACAACAGGACCCTCCAACGGCTGCCCTTCCGAGAAAGCTGCGCTCGGCCCACATCAGCAGCCACCAACAACCCTCCCAAACTTCCAGCTGCTGCCTGGCCTGCCCTTGTCTTGCTTTTGTTCGCTCCTTTTTAACATGAAGTTCACAAAAACGGAGAAGGTGCCGCCTTTTCGAGGGTTCCCTCACCACCCCACTTTGCAGGGAACAAAATAACCCAAATGTGGACACAAGGGACAAAAAGTCAGTTGCTTTGGAGTACAGTTGTGACCAGAAAGCGCTTCTGACAAAGAAGATACGCACAACACGACGAGATCACGAGAACAGAATTTCACATTCTCATGAAAATGATGCCTGAAGATTACTGTACTCCACTACCGTGTTAAGCAGGGGAAAGCTGCCTGAATGCAACGAAGGATCATGGGAGAAGGAGAGGTACAGCGCCACTCATTCTTAACCTCTGCATTGGCTGCAGTTAGACGTTCATGAATATTCAAGCCTGATGTCTGACCCTACAAACGAACGCAATATGACCATTCGAAACGTCGCAACTACTCGCCTAATGTCACGGCGTCACAACTCACAAGACTTCAACCTTCGCCAGCACCGCTGTGAAAACCTGAAACCTCACAAGGCAGAAGCTGATGAAAAGCTAACATTTCAAAGAAGGGTAAATTCTCGATTATTCTATCCGGTTGGGGCGGGGGGAAGGGTCGGAAAATCCGATAAATCTGTTGTTACGGTTTCGCTTCCTAGTCCGGAGATGCGAATTTCGGCAACCAAATACGCGAAACTGGCAATGTTTTGGCATAAAACGATCCATATATATTATAACCCGAACACGAAATGAAATAAGTTCCGAAACATAATTAAACCTACATACATGTCCGCAGCTTCCACAACGTACAGCAGTTCGACCTTGTCACCTAACTAGGCCTAGGTCAGCCTGAGTGGCGTCGCTCAGTACAAGCCGTTCTGTGGGCCGCGCTGACAGTACAGTGTGCTACCCGAATGCTGAATTCAAGTATTCACTCACAATGAAGCCTGAACAGCTCTGAGGTTCGGAAGGGGGTCGACTAATGTCGGTGTCCGATGACCGAGGGTATGCAGTACTTTAGAAGTTATTTATTGAGGCTACATGCAATAAAGAGACTGTATGAACAGCTTGTAGCATTTTTATATTTCAAGATAACACGAAATCAAGCACAAAGCACGCATCATAACTGACACATGATTAGGGGCAAAATAACGTGATCAACAGCACAAGCGCATTCGAAAGTTCCTACACAGTCCATAAAATTAGTTCATGACGTTCGCCGTTGTAGGGTAATAGAGGGTCTCTCAAAACACCAATCAGCCAACTCCATCAAGCAGAGCCCTTTAGAAACTACCAAGTGTAGGTATCAGTCAATAACACAACAATATCTAAAAAGATGTTTAATAAAGGATGATAGTAACTACATGTTTCGGCCTAATGTGGCCATCATGTTTTCATCCGAAAGTATGGTGGTAGTACTTTATAGGACTGTATGGGTATGTCACGATGGCGAGATCTCAGCACCTGTGATGTTTGCCATATGCTATTGTTAAGGGGCACGGGGGGTATGTTATCCCCCCTCGTGCCCCTTAACAATAGCATATAACAAACATCACAGATGCAGAGATCTCACCATCGTGACATACCCATACCAGTCCTATAAAGCACTACCACGATACTTTCTGATGAAAACCTGATGATGGCCACAGTAGGCCGAAACATGTGGTTACTATCATCCTTTATTAAACATCTTTTTAGATACTGTTGTGTTATTGATTGATACCTACACCTATTGTTTATATACACACAACGGGGATGGCTCGTTTTAGAAGCTACCAGGTCTTCAGTCGGTCAACAAAATCCCCACATTTTATTGAAACTGAAGGTTCATCACCGTGTTCACAACAGCCTGCCACCTGTACCTATCCTGAGGCAGATTAACCCAGTCAAAGCCCTCCCATTCAATTTCTTTACTTTCCATTTCAATATTATCACCCACCTACACCTAGACCTTCCAAGTCGTTCTTTTCCTTCACACTTGCCCATTGCTCTAGCCCATACGTGCCACCTGCCCCAACATCCTTCATTTCCAACTCAATCAAGAACCTCAAAATGAAAGCGGACAATTTTCACTGCTGTCCAATAGCCGTGCGCCACCATCATTTCCTGTTCACAACACACCACAGAATTTCGCCTCACAGAAAATGGGTACTAAACAATGCACAACCACAAACGTGCAGGTTATACATACAAACTCTTCCCTCGTTTAACTACCGATAACACATACACCAAATTGTCGGAATCTGAACGCGTTCTCCGGAGCACAGGCTATTACCTGACACTGTTGCAATGACGAACCGGGTATGTCAACACAGCACGTTTGATGTTCAACCGACATGAAAGCTCGTATACTGAGCCCAACGTGCCATTACCGTTTCCGTTGTGTCAGTGCAATGTCATGTTCGCTTCTTTAAGCAAAGAACACTATTACGTGGGAAAACAGTACAAGCAGCAACCCGCGTGTCTTATTCCACCCTCCTTTGTCGCTTCCATTTTCAAGAATTTATTTCCATCAGAGCTGACAACCCCAGTTTGTACAAATACGTGGTCAGGAACGGAAACAGGATCCTAACAGCCACCTGGATAACCACCGGATTCTCTCTTCTCCTGACAGCAAAAAAGAGTCCCTTTTAAGCTCAAGAAAATCTGTTTCAAACTGATAAGGCTATTTCGATTTGAAGATGCTAAAAGACGTGAATTCAGAGGGGGGAATAGGATTAAACGTCAAACAAGCGTGCAGTTTAGGGAAATTTATATCACAGGTGGCCAGATTTTTGGACTCACTGATCTACTCATAAGACAATCTTTCGCCATCTGCTACACTGAATAATGTATTAATATTAGGTCAACCAGGCAAAGAAGTGTAAAATAGCAAAATAACATCAAAATCCAAAAGTACAATTGTTTCATGTATTAAAAATTGATCTCTTCAAACTAAAACAATTCGCCATAATTAAGAGGTGTTTTCCACTAACCTTCGTACTGCGAAGTTGATACATGAAATTGCATATCCCGCGACAATTTGTTGACGGAGGGTTCACGGTCACTTAAGACACAATGTAGACCGTATTTTAAATGTTCATCGGGTCAGACGGCTTCGAAACCTTGAGCCAAAAATGCTGTCAAAAGAGGGGATATTCATCGTTCATAAGGGGCAAGTAGCTTTTACAGAGATAAAAAAAGCGGCGGCGGTCAGCTTTTTGGCCACCTCTTATTCAGATTATAAAGAGGACGTACAGACGGCCTGGGAAAATATCGGGGATGATATCAACATTTCGGCTAAAGAGGGTCTAGATGACTACGAAAGAAAGCAGCATAAATTATGGTCTGATAAAGAACATTCAAACTGTATATCAAAGGAGTCACGTTAACTGCGGTGGTTACACGATCCAAGACAAGTTAACGCAGATACTCTGAATGACGTGACACGTGAAACCAGAAGACATTTCATGAACAAAATGAGCGAAAATCTGAAACGAACGAACGAACGAACGAACGAACGTGGTGAAGGGCGAGGCGAGTGATATGCTGTAGATCACCACAGTATTCCAAGTGGAAGAATCACTTGTCAGTTACAGAATGTACCCTAGGTGGCACAACAGATGTGAATTACATACAGCTGAGCACCGTGCTTCTCAGGTTGAAATGGCTAAGGAAGAGCTTAAATTATATAAATCGCCAGGCACCGATCAAACTCCAGCATACTGTTTCGCTATGTCTGTGTTCCATAAGCTATTTAATGCAGGCCTGTCCCAGACTGGATAGTAACACCGAAATGGGGTAGCACAGCAGCACGGCTGTAGGATCTGTACACCGCACTGGGTAGCAAAACAATTTCCTTATCTATTGATCAAGTTGTACGGTGAAGCAGCAGCAAACGTGATCAGATATAAACAGCGTGTCATGACGCGGACCGACGCAGCAGGTGGAACGTATTTTGGACTGGAAGGTCTGCTAATGAACTTGTTAACGGCGTGACAGAAATAATTCTGCATGTATTAGCACTCATGGCAGGGTGGAGGCATGTTGCAACTACAAATATAATACTAGTAGCAGCACAACTCGGAACACACAGAAAATTCTGAATAGTCTTTCAACGTCGACGTGCCTGTACCTGTACGTTTACAGTACAAATTCCCTGCAGCACCGGCCACCTTGTACAGCGGAACATCACTCAACAACGTTCAACAGCAACGGAAGAAACCACAGGCATGCGCGACACGGCGCACCTAATGTCTTCGTTCGTGGAAGGAACGTGGTGTTGAAGACAACTGGGGAACTGACCGCCTAACGTTAGCGGAAGGCACTGTGCTACAGGCCGCCAAGCAACGTGAACTACAAAACCTTCAAGGATGCAGTATGTTTCCATGTATAGGGTATACGTACTTGCGCACATATATGTATGTATGTATGTATGTATTATGCAGGTTCTTTTTCAACAAATGGGGAAAACTAACGCGCAGCGTAGCAGCATTATTGCATTCGTGTCCATCTCGCCTCTGGATTTTAAATGCGTTAACGCTATAACATAATTTGTTATAATTTCAAACAAAACACCGCCAAATGCACTCTAAACATCCTGCCACTTTTTTTTTTGTGGTAACACAGTTTCTCTCCGTATCCTAGTAACAGCACTACAGCACAATCAGCTCAACTGTAGTACAGTCTTTGCAATATAAATTTCGGGTGTGTGTGTGTGTGTGTGTGTGTGTGTGTGTGTGTGTGTGCGTGCGTGGTAACAGTCAACAGTGACCTTTCGATGCCGCATTTTAATAACGCACTTCGTTAAAGAGTAAAACAAAGGTCGTTTCAATGCAACCTAAGTGTAATCGAAATTCTTTTCCCAATTATATTTAGAACGGCAACGCACAAACGCTGCTGATGATCGGAGAAATGCGTACTCTTCTGCGTACAGCTGCGTTAGTCCGATGACAATCAGAAACGAAAGGCCCCAGAAATTCGTCCTAAAATTTCCCACTACCAAATTTCATGAAGATCCGCCCTGCCGTTGTCGTGCTGTCACAAGAGATACTAACAAACAAACAAACAGCCGCCGAACACAGACCCAGCAGCAGCTACATGTCTCGGCTCATATCAAGCCACACGCGGAGCGGATGGACAGCGGCAAAAATCGCGCTCAGAAATGGCTGTCCAAGACTAAGGCAGCAAACATGTGTAGGAAAAAGGGGCCCATTAAAGGCCACTTGGACAATAATGAACATAACGTGAAGTGACGGAGACAATGCGCGCCACGGCAGTGGGCCCACAGGCACACACGTCCCAGCCATTTTGAACGGAGTTACGGACACACGAGGACGGACGGAGAAAGGCATGTAACATGCAGAACTGGAGAAGACGAAACGTGGAGGGAGGGAGAACCGTCACGCGATGTTCACAGGACGTCTGCACAGACAATGTCACGTGCAGGAAATGCAGTGAGGAATAAACAAAATGTGCATATGAGGGCGAGTAAAACGCAAGATAAATGGGTGCACGGGGTATTAAGAGAAATGGCGGAGAAGCAAGGTTATTAAGATATGCAATGGAGTTGCAACGACGAGCATTCTGTCCGCCAAGGGACTTCTTGGAACACAGTGGGGATCCTGTGGCAATACTCTCGGAAAACAGCCAACTTCGATATCAAGAGCTGCAACTCCTTGCGACATGCGAGGTTCTCGCAGCAGGTCTGCTGGGATGTGACACTGTGTCATTCATTGCTGGGCGTGCAGCTCCGACGTTTCGACCGCTGGACTGCTTGACCGCACAGCACTGAGTGACCATGGAGACGGAGGCAATACTATCGATCGAACCGCAGGAACTACTCGCACCCGCCCAGAGACACGGCGTCATATTGCACACCACAAAAATCTTCACCATCTCGTTCTGCAGGCTCACCCGCTCCGCTAATCTACCCGGACCGCAGAAGACGCGTTACAAACTTAAAAATACAATTTACAGTATGTTCCTTTGGCACGTGCACGCGTGTTCAATCGTGAAGCCAAATTATAACAAGGCTGCAATTGGTGCGCTCCGTTAACGCAGTACGCAACTTTGTCAAGGCGTTCTTTACTTTCAAAATGGCATGCGGTTTCGCGGTACGTATGTTCTTATTTTTACCAGCACACGAAACGTACGGCCTTCCCTCAGACGATTTTCACGAAAAGTGCTGAAACGTACAACAACATTACGTCACAAAGAATGTCAGCCACATCGGACAATGCGAATCGAAATTCATTTATGTCTTTAAGTATCACTGTCACATGCGATTTTCACGAAACTCGCACTGCTATACCGCACTTCATGAAAATCCGACGAAAGGGTTAGCCACTTGATAAGTCACAGACACGACGGATGGGGCATTCACATGACATTCTTTTTGCGGCATAAAGAACGCCTAAAATACAGCAAATTTTACTTCTCGCACCTCAGTGTCGAAACCGGGCAGAAGGACCTAAACCAAACAACTGCCCCTCAACTAATCAGCAGAGCATAATCATCCACTAGGGTTTCCATCAGAACAAACAAAGCGGTAATGCCTTGTATCTGGCACGGCTGTCAAATGCAACACCAACGGAACCAAACAGCACATTTAGATTCAGCACGGTGTTCATTGCCAAGAATCAACCCAAAACAAGCAGGCATAATACAACTGCATTATCACGAAGTCTACTGTAATTCAATTCGTTACTCACAAAACAAAACTTACTTCCTGTGTCAATGAATTTGTTAATTTAATTGAATTCAAGTTTGAGGTGCAGACATACATATTCAGCAACTGCTACCCACGTCTTACCGAATACAGCTACTATACCAGCTGAAGGAATAACACACAATCCGGCACTTGCAGCACGTGTCTGTCAAATGCGACACCAGATGAGGGCTATTGACCGGCTGAATAACACACTCCGTCTCCCGCCTATACATCCAGATTCTCTTCAACTGCGTGCAACTGGTTTGTTCGCATGCCTGCCTTTAATCTACTTCCACTTTTTAACAGCTTAAATTCCACTGGTAACTATACGTACCACCTACTGTGACATTACGACGTCTGCATTTTGCCCACACTTTGTACTGTATGTTTACTTCCCTTGGACCACAACCTGTTCTCTAGGAGGCAGGAACACCATCACAATATCACGCTTATCAGAAGTACAAACGGTCGAAGCCTGGGAAACGTAAAACAAAGCAGTGCTGTTTCCCATATCTGGAAAAACTGAGCAAAAAAAGTTTCCTTCACCAACACGTAATTATTTGTACACACATGTTTTGTCTTATTTTAATATTTTTAGCTTATACTTGATATGTGTAGCCTTACTGAAACACAACTTGATGACTCGTAACTTTACCGGCTCGGTCGCAACCACCTTACACAATTTTACACTGTAACAATTACTGCAAAACTTATGGAATCCCACAACGTTAATACAATTGCACTGTATGGTCCCTTACCTTACATATATTGTAATGGCAGCCTGCTGATGGTCTTTACAGACCGAAACATGCAGCCATATTCAATGAAGACAAGTGATTTGTGTTCGACGAACACTTAACGAGATGCTTTGACGGTTGATACAGCCACAGCCATGGCCACCCCGCAAGACTGTATCACAGAAGCACAGACACTCGCGGTCCAAAACAAAGACCTCAGGATAACAAAAACAAATGTACAAGTCACCATAATTACAAATAATACACCGTGGGTCCAGCAACTCTGCCGGCTTTACGATCCTCACTAGCAAGACGGCCATTCGCCATTCTGAGCACAGTAACTACCTTGGGGGTCCTGTTTGGGGCGCTAACAGCTCCTCATAAGAAATTCTGAGCATTTATGCAACCCGAAAGTTCATTACCTTGTCCACAACAGCCCGTCACTTGTCTCCATCCTCAGCCAGATCAATCCATTCAACGCCCTCCCATCCCATTTTTTGAAAGTCCTGTTTTACATCATCCCATCCCCGCCTACGTCTTCCAAGCTGTCTCCTTCCTTGAGATCCTCCAACCAAAATCCTGCTAATCATTACACGTCTCTCTCACAAGCGATGAATGCCCAGCCTATCTGACGGCCGCCATAGCAAACATAAAAGACACACACACTTTATTACCAAACAAATAGTATGTATCGGACATAAAGCATTTATTACTAATATTTTCGGGAACTGTTTTCATCCCAACCCCTGCACAAATCTCTGACTAGTATGCAAATCTTCAAACGGTACAGGCCCACACACGGTGACATGCACCAGTGCCCTAGGCTGGACCGCATCGACAGCCAAAGAAATGGAGGGAACCAGCAAGGAGAAAACGCACACGATTGATATGTGATACTCTGTAACTGGAAGAGCAACAAAACTCCTGCAATGCGTTCTCTGACAACACATACAGACTATCGCAAACAATCTTGCATTTAAACGATTCACAAAGCGCCTAAAAAAAACCCCTTCAAGCACAACACTGACAAATATCAGTCTCCATTAAATGGCTCTGCTCCAGCGTAGTGATCGAGGCAAACCCATGCAAGTCGCTGTGTTCATGCACATAAAGACTACAGCGTCTATCAGTCATCAAATGTGACTCTGACTGTACGTCACTACAATAGGTGTGTTAACATGACTTCAGGTTTGCGATCATCTAAAACCAACATCAAACACAACTGTAATCTCAGCACTTCATGACGGCAAAACGGAGTGGAAGGAATGGAGGTACAGCTCCACTTATTCTTAACTTCGGAACTATTTACTCCCGTGGCGCTCTACCACCGAGCAAAGAGCCACCGGCACCGACGGGACAGGAAGGTTTTGGGGGCGGGGCGTTTGCCAGCCTTCCACCCAATGTACGGCAGCAAACAGTACAGCGAGTGACACGTCGATTTAACGACAAAATGAAAGTACTTTTGCTTCGACCAGTGTTCGAAACGCACGATTAAAAGGGCTAGCACTTGTAACCTGCCTTCTTACATTCTGCAGTGCGCCCTGTTCTCTACAGCAAAGTGTCGTTACTGCGGTGTTTGAACGGAGTCAGAAGCCGCACACAACTGCGCCACAGGTAATCTGCCGCACTTCGGCACAACTGCCGTGCCCAGACACCAACAAAAGAAGACCTCACCTGTCCCCGTACTCCCGCCCCTGCATCCAACACCTGGTCCTCCGTTAACACGATCAAACACCACAGCTCTTAACATGAAATGACGCCTCGGCCCTGGGTTCCAGGCTTAAAGCGGTTAACTGCTAACGAAAAAAAAAAGGAATTTGTGTTTCAGGATGGCAGCACACTTTTGAAAATAGTGATGCTCTTTGGGTGCTTCATCCCAGCTGTTAACAACACTGCAAATGGTGAAACGTCTGACTTTACCTAGCGTTCTTTAGCTTCACAGCGTCACGCGTTTTCAGCTAAGTTATATCACTTGTGCCCACAAGAGCGCGGCCTTCACTGCGCCAATTGTCACGAACCCCCCCCCACCCCCGAATGTCCCACAGCACTGTGTGCAGATCTCTGACACCGAATTTCACACAAACCAGACACGACACGTGGACAGAACGGATAGAAAATCCCTTGGGGCCCTAAGTACAGTACGGTTTTCACTGTGACGGTATTCACGTTCGCTCCACTATTTAATTATCAGGCAAGAAACAATTCCAAATTCACAAGAACGAGTTACGGCAGCACGTGCACTTACCAGTTCAATTATACAGATTTAACATAATCAGAACTATAAAAATCAGTCGAAAGAAGGGGTGTTCAACTGCTCCCAAGATATATGTTCGGTACGTTCGTGTAAGTTCGGAAGAACTGCTCTATTGTTGAGTAAACACAGACAAGAATATACCAAAAGTGAATCCAAGCACGTGTACTGGTAACTGAGACAATGAACTGGTTTTCACAAGCTGGATAAGTTTCAGTCTGCTGCAACTCACCGTGGTATTACTCAGATAGTCTCAAGTCGCCAATATACATCATGATCAAGCTCATGCTATGTTCAAATCCACGAAATGCATTTTCCAACATAGCGGCTGTAGTACACGAAACTGATCAACAATACAGCGCTTTACGATTGTTACTGCAGAGCCGACTTTTCAAACACCCCCCCCCCCCCCCCCAAAACACAAAACAAAAAACAACACCCAACACCAAACAAATTTTTATCCCCACCCACCCACCCCCCCCCCCCCCCCCTCCCTCTCCTCCG
>Ga0123353_10002653_pt1 | contig 22269 bp, 16 predicted proteins | sample TergutLab28metaG_3_FD_92763 | JGI IMG/M metagenome (GOLD analysis project Ga0123353, IMG submission 92763) | Labiotermes labralis P3 segment gut microbial communities from Petit-Saut dam, French Guiana - Lab288 P3 | ecosystem: Host-associated > Arthropoda: Insects > Digestive system > Gut ... | reverse complement strand
CCGGACACAGTGCGACCGGACACAGTGCGGCGGGCCACGGCGCGGCCGGCCATGCCGCGACCGGCCCCGGCGGCCCCGGAGCCGCCGCCCACGGCGCCGCGGGACACGGCGCCGGCGCGCACGCCGCCGCGGCCCACAGCGCCCAGGCGCATGCCGTCGCCTCCCACATGGCGAACCTCGCCCCGGCCCCGCACGCCGCGGCGACCGCCCTCCCGCACGCGGCGGCCCACGGCGCGGCAGCGGCCGCCGCCCACCACGCCGCGGGACACGCCGGGCACGCCGCCGCCCACGTCGCGGGCCACGTCGCGGGCCACGCGGCCGGGCACGCCGCCGTGGGCACCACCGCGGCCACCACCGGCATCGCGGGCAGCAAGGCCCTGCTCATCACCCTCGCCGTGGTGGTCGTCGGCGCGACCGCCGCCATCACCGTGACCACGGCCGTCGGCGGGGGCGGCGGGCCGAAGGAACTGCGGGCGCCGTTCGACAGCGCGGTGGAGTCGCTCGCCCACGCGCCGGGCATCCACTACAAGGGCGACTGGAACGTCCAGGAGTACACCAACGAGGTCACCGTGACCGCGCACGGCGAGAAGTTCGGCACCAGCCACCTTCAGGGCGACACCATGGAGTCGGACAAGGACGCCCAGGACTTGCTGAGCGTCGGCGGCAAGGACTACTCGCGCTGGCACACCACGGACAGCCTCACCAGCGACCTCGGCCTGTGGACGTACGACGACCTGGGAGACCACGCGAGCGACGGAAACAGCCGCAAGTCACAGGAGATGGCGCTGTACCCGACGCCGGCCGCGCTGGCCAGGAAGTTCACCCAGGCGCTGGCCGACAAGCCGCGGCTGCCCTCGGAGAAGGACCCGCAGACCACGGACGTCAACGGCGTGCCCGCGCTGCGCGCCGACACCACCGCCGGCTACCTGTACGTCTCCGCGAGCGCGCCGTATCGCGTGCTGCGCTGGGAGCCGCCGAGCGCGATGAACTTCAAGATCGACCCCAGCAGCACCGAGCTGCCCCGCGCCATGGAGGCCCACACCCCGCTGTCGGACACCTCGTCCATGGACCTGACGCTCGTGGACCCGTCCGGGACCTCCGGGATGTACGACAGCCTGGAGAAGGACACCAAGGACCTCGCCAAGGCGCGGTACGGGAGCCTGGACTTCACCGGCACGAACGCCAGCGGTGTCAACTGCGACAGCGCCGGCTGCCACATCAAGGAGGTGGTGTCGTCGGACGTCCTGGCCGACGACACCGTGGTCCGCAACCTCGGGCAGGTCGACGTGATCATGTCGGTCGGCTCCATCGACATCGACGGCCGGCCCGCGGGTACCTGCACGAGCGAGCCGCAGACGATGCAGGTGTCGGGCAGCACCATCAGCGGCACGCTGACCTGTGACGACCCCGCGGGCGGCCCGGTGTTCGACCAGGTCAACGCGCAGTACCAGGGCGCGGCGGACGCCAGCGGCGGGACCACGACGTTCTGGGACCACGCGAACGACATCACGATCGAGGCCCTGGTGCTGACGCGCGACGAGGTGGACCGGCTCGTCGCGGCCGAGGAGCAGGAACGGAACGCGTCCTAGCCGGCGTGGCCGGCCCAGCGAGAGGAGCCCCTGTGGCAGAGGAAGCAGCGGGACCCGGCGACCGCCACACCGTCCGCATCGGCGGCAGCGTGGCCGGCCCCGTCGTGGTCGGCCGCGGCAACCACGTCGAGGTGACCCAGCCACCCCCGCCGCCCGCGCCCGAGGACGGGAACGCGCCCGGAGCCGGGACGGATCCCGGGACCGGGCCCGGCGCCGGCGCCAGCGAGGGCGAGGGCTCCACCCAGAACAACTCCGCCACCGGCCACAGCACGGTCTACACCGTCATGAACGGCGATCTGCACGTCCACCAGCCGGACGACGCGGGCACCTGACCGGCGGGGGACGGCAAAAGGGCGGGTGCCCGGCTCGCGCTGCGCGAACCGGGCACCCGTCGTCGTACGTCGTCCCTGCCGTCATCCGGTCAGGCGGACGCGCCCCCGGGCTTCGGGGTGCTGGTGGGAATCACCGGCGTGCGGTACGCGGGCGTCGCCTTCGGGTCGCCGACCTGCACGGTGGCCGTCGCCGGCGTCTTGGAGGACGCACCGGTGGCGGTCACGGAGTAACGGCCCGGCGCGGTGCCCGAGGGCGCCGCGACGGTCGTCCGGATCTCCCCGGCGGACGTCGCCGTCACGGTGACGGTGACCGCGGTGCCGGTGGCGAGCCGGACGGTCACCTTCTCACCCGCGGTGAACCCGCTGCCGGTGACGTCGAACGAGTCCGCACCCTTGCCGGACGAGGCCACCGACGCCTTCAGGGACGCCTGCGCCGCGTCCGCGCCCACGGTCACCGTGAACGTGTACCCGGCACTGGACTGCGAGTCCCAGGCGATGACGTGCACGGTGTAGGTGCCCGGCTGCTGGTACGTGTGCTGGCCGGACAGCGCGCCGGAGGAGCCGACGGTGACGTCCTCGGGCACCGTGCCGTCACCCCACTGCACCCGGGCCTGGTAGCCGTCCGTGCCGGGAGCGCCGCCGGACAGCGAACCGAGGTCCGCGGTCAGGGCGTGGCCGGCGGACGCCGTCTGGTCCTTGGGCGCGGTGGCCGCCAGCCCGGCGACGGGCGTGCCGTCGTCGGCGATGGCGAACACGTGGATCCGGCCGACCTTCGAGGGGTCACCGGTCTGCGTCGGCAGGGTGATCGAGACGAGCTTCTTGCCGTCCGGGATCTGGTACGGGGCGGTGGCGAGCAGGAACGGCTGCGCGCTGTCCTTGGACGTCCCGGCCAGCCGGTACGCGGACTTGGCGACGACGATGTTGCCGTAGGCGGGCGTGCCGTTGGCGTTGCCGCCCAGCGTCCAGTCGCTCATCTGGATCGGGACGCTCGCGGTGCTGCCGTCGCTGAAGGTCGCGGTGGCGGTGGTGCTCTGGTTGCCCTCCGTTCCGGTGCCGATGAAGGAGATGGTCTTCGCGTCGTCCGGCAGGTTCAGCACGATCTTGCTGCCGTTGCCGGTCGCGTCGTCCGGTGCGCCCGCGGCGGTCACCGGCAGGGTGAAGTGCAGCGACGTGCCGGGGACCTGCTGCTGCTTGCCCGCCGTCACGCCGGCCGCGGCCAGCGCGGCGCGGGAGAAGCCGTACCCGACGGAGTCGCAGTCCGCCGCCAGCACGCCGTCGTCACCGATGCACGTGGTGTCGAACGCGGCCCGCAGGCCCGAGGCCGGCACGTAGGCCACCTCGACGCCGACCGTGGTGGACGACTGGCTGGTGCCGTCGGTCACCTGCACGCTCGCCTGGTAGTAGCCGGGCTTGGTGTAGGTGTGCGACCCGGTGACGCCGGACACGCCCCGCGAACTCGCGGAGACCGTCCCGGCGGTGGCCGCCGAGCCGTCACCCCAGTTGATGGTGGCCTGGTACCCGCTCGCCGTGCCGCCGGTGATGGTGGCCAGCGGCGCCGACACCGCGACACCCGAGGTCGCCGGCACCGGGTTCTGCGCCGGGCTGACGCTCACGGTGCCGCCGCCGAGCTGGACGTCGCCGCCGGCGAGCAGTTCGATCTCGGCGAGGTTGGTCCGCGCGGCCCCGGCGGTCTTCGTCACGACCAGGCGGAACTGGGCGAACGTGCCGGGCTTGTCGATGGTGAACGGACGGGTCTGGTTGCGCCACGGGAACGTCTGGCCCGTGCGGGAGTCCACCGTGGTCCAGGTGATCCCGTCGTCGGACCCCTGGAGCTTCCAGTCCTCGGGGTCGCCCGCGGCCGCCCCGGAGGTCAGGGTGTAGGTGGTCGGCGTCTGCTTGCCGCCGCGGTACGCCCAGGTGATCTGCGGCGTGCCGGTGGCGAACGTCACCTGCGTGGTCGAGGTGTCGTCGAACAGCTTGGACGCGTCCTGGCCGCCGTCGGCGGTCGCGGTGCCGAGCCCGGGACCCGTGGTGTCCTGGAGCGGCTGGGGCACCGCGGCGCCCTTGGTCAGCGACGGCGGGGCGTCGTTGTTCGAGGTGCCCCACGTCGACGGGTTCGGGCCCATCTGGAAGTCGATCGTCCCGCCGTGCGCGAACACGGACGAGTCGATGGACGTCGTCTTCTGCTTCTTGCCGTTGACCGCCACGCTCTGCACGTAGACGTTGCTGGTGCTGTTGTTCTGCGCGTTGACCACGATGTCGCCGGTGCTGCGGTGCACCGTCATCGTGGTGAACTGCGGCGAGCCGATGGCCCAGTTGGGCGAGCCGACCTGAAGCGGGTAGATGCCCAGCGAGCTGAGCACGTACCAGGCCGACGTCTCGCCGTTGTCCTCGTCGCCCGCGTAGCCCTGGCCGATCTCGTCACCGACGTAGAGCCGCTGCAGGATCTCCCGGACGATCGCCTGGGTCTTGGCCGGGGCGCCCGCGTAGTCGTACATGTACGGGATGTGGTGCGAGGGCTGGTTGCTCATGCCGAGCTGGCCCATCCGGACCGCCTGCGCCTCGACCATCTCGTGGATGGTGCCGCCGTAGCCACCGGGGTGGTCGGCGTTCTCCGGGGTGGCGAAGAACTGGTCGAGCTTGTCCTCGAGGCCCTTCTTGCCGCCGTACAGGTTGGCCAGGCCCTGGCCGTCCTGCTGCGCGGTGAACGCGTAGTTCCAGCCGTCGGTCTCGGTGTAGACGCCGCCCCAGTCCAGCGGGTTGCCGTTCAGGAAGTCGCCCTTGGCGGTGCGGCCCTGGAAGAACTTCGACTTGGTGTCGAAGAGGTTGACGTAGTCGCGGGCCCGCTGGAGGAAGTACGCGGACTCCTCCTTGAGCCGCTTGACCTCGGACTTCGGCGTCTTCGGGTCCTTCGCGAGCGCGGCGCCCATGTTGCCGATGCCGTAGTCGCTGATGAAGCCCTCGAGCGCCCAGGACACCGACTCCCCGGTGGAGGTCGGGGTGTAACCGAGGAACAGCGAGGACTCGATGCCCTTGCGGCCGACCGCGCTGCGCCCGGAGGCGACCGTCGCGTCCTTGACGATGGCGTCGTAGGCGGCCAGCGGGTCGGGCAGCTGCACGCCGTTGAGGTACGCCTCGGCCAGCGCGTTGTCGGCGCTGGTGCCGGTCATGAGGTCGGCGTAGCCCGGGGACGACCAGCGGGCGATCCAGCCGCCGTCACGGTACTGCTGGACGAAGCCGTCGGCGATCTTGGCCGCGACGTCCGGGTACAGCAGCGAGTACGCGGGCCACACCGTGCGGTAGGTGTCCCAGAACCCGTTGTTGACGTAGATCTGGCCGTCGACGATCTTGGCGCCGGTGGCCGTCGCGGTGGACGTGCCGGTCGCCGCCGAGACCGGGCTGGCGTACTGCCAGTGCGGGGCGGCCGCGGTACCGGTGTTCTCCGACTGCGAGTTGGGGTAGAGGTTCAGCCGGTACAGGTTCGAGTACAGCGTCACCATCTGGGTCTGGGTGGCCCCACCGACCGAGATCCGGCCGAGGCGCTCGTTCCATGCCTTGGTGGCCGCGGCGTGGATCTGGTCGAAGCTGCGCCCGGTGACCTCCAGGTCCAGGTTCTTGCGAGCCTGGTCCGTCGAGATGAACGACGTCGCGATGCGCATCGTCACCTGCGAGCTCGACGAGGTGTCGAAGGTCGCGGAGGTGGCGGTGGAGGACGTCGGGGCGCGGTCGAAGGTGCCGGACACGAACATCCGGCTGCGGCCGGCGGACAGGCCGCTGCCGTTGTCGACCCACCCGGTGAACGTGCCGTCCGTGCCGATGGTGAAGGTGCCGTTGAAGAAGACGAGGCTTCCGGTGGCCTGCCCGGACGGGAAGGTGAACTGCATGACGCCGCCGTGGTCGGTCGGCGACATCTGCGCGACCATGCCGTTCTGCAGCTTCACCCGGTAGTAGTCGGGGCGCGCGGTCTCGTCGGCGTGGCTGAACGCCAGGGCGCGGGTGCTCGGCGCTCCGGTGAGCGAGCCGCCGGCCGGCACGGGCATGACCGACATCTGGTCGCGGTCGCCCATCCACGGGCTGGGCTCGTGCGAGATCGCCAGGCCCTGCAGCGTCGGCAGGTTCGCCGCGTTGTTGCCCTGCTGGTAGGAGTACTCCCACGAGTTGGACGACGCGTCGGTGACCGGCGTGAAGAAGTTGAAGCCGTTCGGCACCGCCGAGATCGGCAGGTTGTTGCCCCGCGAGAACGAGCCGGAGGCGTTGGTCCCGCGGCGGGTGTCGACGTAGTTCGTCAGGCTGGAGGCGTCGATCGGCGCCGGGTTCCCGGTGACGGTGAGGTCGTCGATCCAGCCCTGGAAGCGGGTCGCGGCCTTGGCCTTCGGGTCGTCGTAGGAGAGCAGGATCCGGTCGATCGTCTTGCCCGCGGCGACCGTGCCGATCTCCGAGGAGACCGCGTTCCACTGGTCGGCGTAGAGCACCTTCGAGGCGCCCTGCGCGGCGGCGGTGAGCTTGTAGCCGTGCTGGTCGACCGGCTTCAGCGCGCTCAGGTACGTCCCGTCGGTGAAGTGCAGGTCCACGGCGGCGAACTGCGACGGGTACTGGGTGTCGCGGCCGGTGAACTCCGGGAAGATCTTGTACGACAGCTGGGTCTTCGGCCCGACCGGGATGTTCACGTCGAACAGCTTGTTGGTGGCGGACGCCTCGCCGTCGGCCTGGGCGCCGCCCGAGTACCGCAGCGAAGCCGTGCCGGTGAAGCCGGCGTTGGGCTTCATGTTGTAGCCGCTGACCGGGCCGGACCCGGCCTTGGTGACCATCGGGGTGGCCGGCGGCACGACGTTGGAGCCGTCGCTGATGTCCCAGTCGGCGAGCTGGACGAGCGAGTCGCCGGAGTTCGCCGTGACGTTCAGCCGGTAGTACGCGTAGGCCGTCGTGTTGGTGAACGTGTAGGTGTTGGTGGCGAACCGGCCGCTGAAGGTCACCCCGGTGCGCTTGTCCAGGTCCACCCAGGTGCTGCCGTCGGTGGAGCCCTGGAGGGCGAAGTCCTTGGGGTCACGCGTCGGCGAGTCGTTCGCGGAGGTCAGCGAGTACGTGACGACCGCGGCCGGCTTGGCCAGCTGGTAGGCGACCCAGCCGGTCGGGTTGAACGCCAGCCACTTGGTGGAGGGGTTGCCGTCCTTGAGGTTCGCCGCGACCTCGCCGGGAGGGTTCTCGGCGCTCGCGGTCACCGCGGAGACCTGGCCGAGCAGGCTGCCGGGCAGGCCCGAGGGGCTCGTCCCGCTCAGGTTCTTCTGCAGCGGGTCGCCGTGCGCGTCGAGCTCGACGGCGTTCGTGGCGGGCTGCGGATCCGCCGACTCGAACGAGGAGCTGAAGGTGCCGGCCGCGGTCGCTGCGTGCGCCGCGGGTGCGACCGCGAGGGCCACCACCGGCAGCGCCAGAGCCGCGGTCGCGCTCACCCACCGTCTCAAGGACAGGAGGTGGGCAGGGGGATGAGGGGACACAACACTGCCTTTCGCTGGGAAAGTCGTCGCGGCCGTTGCGTGCCGCTGGAGGATGTCACGGCTGCCGTCCTCCGCCTGCGGCGGAGTTCGCGTCGCTGCCGCGGCTCGTGCGCCGCGGGGACAGTCGGGCAGCCGGGAAGGGCCTGGGCCGTCGTCGCCGGCCGGCGGCTGTCATAAGCAGGGGCAGAGCTGTGAGGCCATACGGCAACTCCCGCGCGGTGAAGGGGTCGCGCGGCGGCGCACCCGAAGAGAAATCGCCGCTAGCGTTGCTCGCACCGACAACGTTGTCAATAGCCACGAACCGAGAAGGTGCCTGTGTGCCGGATGTGACGAGATGGTGCCCGCCCTGTGCGGGCCGGGCGAACTGCCCGCGGCCTGCGCCTTGGTGAGGGTGGGGCGGGTGGGACGACCGGCCGAAGTAGCCCAAATGGACAGGGCGGAGAGGGCGAAGCGGAATGCCTGCGGCGGCTGCGCGCGGGGGGCGTCCACCCCGGGGACGACCGGCCCGGAACCGGATGGCACCGGCGCTCCCGCACCGGCCCCGCGGAACGCCCCGGCAACGCGCAAGCCGGCCCTCACCGTTGCCGGCGTGGACCTTCAACGGGTGCGCGGCGTCACCCGCTTTGGCATGGCCCAGCCCGCCGCGGTGGCGGCCCGCCGCGTCGCCGCCTCGCCGCCGTCACCCGCGCGCAGCAGCCACGGGCGCGCCCGCGTCGGACCCGCACCGGTGAGCGCGCGCTGCACGTCCAACCGATCGCCGCAGCGGGCCGGCCGGGCTCTCCGGTGGACCGGCCGGACATGTACCAGCACCAGGACATGGGTTAGTCTTGGTACATGTCCATGAAGCGCACCAACGTCTACGCCGACCCCGAGGACCTCGCGATCATCAAGGAAGCGGCAGCACGGCGCGGGATCAGCGAGGCGGAGATCATCCGGCAGGGCATCCACCTCGCGGCCATGGCGAACCGCGTCTGGGACGAGCCGCTGTTCTCACGCACCTTCGAGGGGACCGGCCGGACACCCACGAAGAAGGACGTACGGGACGCGGTGGCCGACGCTGTCAGGCACGAGAGCGAGTCGGGTTCCGCCGCGTGATCATCGTCGTCGCCGACACCTCCGGCCTGCTGGCAGCGCTCGACTCCACGCACCCGGAACACCAGGGCGCGAGCGAAGCCCTCATGACCGCCGGGCTGCTGGTGATGTCCCCGCTGCTGCTCGCCGAGATCGACCACGTCGCCACCCACGAACTCGGGCGGGACGCCGCGGTGAACGCCGTCGACGACATCCGGCGCTGGATGCGGGTGAGCCGGGTCGTCGTACCGGAGATCACCGAGACCCATCTGGGGACCGCGCAGTCCCTGCGCGCCCGGTACGGCTCGCTCGACCTCGACCTCGCCGACGCGGTGAACGTCGCCCTCGCCGCCGACTACGACACCGATGCCGTCCTCACCCTCGACCGGCGCGACTTCCGCGCCGTCCGTCCCCTGGGCCGGCACAAGAGCTTCCGCCTCCTGCCGGACGACCTCCCCCTCTGACGTCCCGCCTGGCCCCGCCGGGACCCTCAGAAGGCCGGGGCGGCGGGGTCCGTGGCGAGGCGGGCGTGGAGGTGGGAGTCGTGGCGGGCACCGTCCGGGGCGACGAAGGAGCCGCGCATGACGCCCTCGGCGCGGAAGCCGGCGCGCTCGGCGACGCGGCAGGACGCGGCGTTGACCAGGGAGTGGTCCAGGCTGATGCGGTGCACGGCCAGGCCGTCCTCGGCGGTGGGGGCGAAGGCCCAGACGGCCGCCGCGTCGAGGGCGCGGGCGGCGACGCGGCGGCCGCGCGCCGCGGGGGTGGTCCAGTACGCGGCGACGGCCTGGTCGGGGACCCGGTGGACGTCGCGCAGTCCGAGGTAGCCCAGCAGGGTGCCGTCCGCGGCGTCGGTGATCGCGAAGGGCGCGACCCCGGAGGACCAGCCGGTGAGCCGGGGCAGCAGCCAGATCCGCCCGCGGTCGGCGGGCGCGGCCTCGTTGACCGCGAGTCCGGCGGCCCAGGACAGGATGCCGGGGTCGGCCATCGCCTCGCGCACGGCCGCCTCGTCGGCCTCGGTGAACGGCCGCAGGCGCAGGTCGCCGGCCTCCAGCGTGATGGGCGTGATCTCGGAGGAACGCGTCGCAGAAGCCATGGCCTTAGCTTCGCATGACGCAATCGCCCGATCGGCGGGCGATTCACCCGCGGGAGCGGGCGTGTCACCGCGGAACGAGCCCGGATGATCCCTGATAGTCGCCTTTGTCAGACCATCGCATCATTCGCTCGGTACCGAGGAGCGCCGCGTTGTTCACCCCTGGACCGGTCTCCGAGTCCTGCCCCGCACCCGTTCCGGAGCAGGTCACCGGGCCCGTCCCCGCGGCGCCGTACGGCCCCAGGCGGGCCCGGCGGATCCCCGCGCGGGCCAGGGCGGCCGCCGCGGCCGCCGCCCTGGCGGCACGGCGCGCGCTGCCCGCGGTCACCGTGTTCGTGGTGGCGCGGCTGGCCGGGGTGGTCGTGCTGACCCTGTGGGCGCACCGGCGCGGCGACCACCCGCGCGACCTGCTCGGACTCGGCTGGGACGCCCGCTGGTACCACCGCATCGCCGACTGGGGCTACGGCACCTTCATCCCCGCCTGGCAGGCGCCGGGCCTGCGCTACAGCGACCTGGCCTTCTTCCCGCTGTACCCGACGACGGTGCGCTTCGCCGACGCCGTACTGCCCGGCGGTTCCGTGGTGGCCGCGCTGGCCGTGGCGTGGGCCTGCGCGGCACTCGCCGCGTGGGGGATCTTCGCGGTGGTCGACCACTGCTACGGGCGCCGGACGGCGACCGCGCTGGTCCTGCTCTGGGGCCTGCTGCCGTACTCGATCGTGCTGTCGATGGCCTACACCGAGCCGGCGATGTGCGCGCTGGCCGCCTGGGCGCTGTACGCCACGGTGACCCGGCACTGGGTGGCGGCGGGCGCGCTGAGCGTGCTGGCGGGGCTGTCCCGGCCGAACGCCGTCGCCGTGCCCGCCGCGGTGACGGCCGCGGTGCTCGCCGACGCCTGGCACCGGTGGCGCACCGGCCGGCGGCAGGAGCCGTGGGCGTGGGTGGCGGCGCTGGTCGCCCCGGCGGGCTGGTGCGGCTACGTGGCCTGGGTGGGGCTGCACACCGGCAGCGGGCTGCACGCCGCCCTGCACGGGTACTTCGAGGTGCAGAGCCGCTGGGGCTCGGACTTCGACTTCGGCCGGTACGCGCTGAAGTTCGTCCGGCACCAGGTGCTGTTCCCGGACACCCTGTACTCGTACATGTCGACCGCGATCTGCGCGGGCGCGGTGCTGCTGCTGGTGATGGCGCTGCTGGACCGGATGCCGCTGCCGCTGCTGGTGTACTCGGCGGTGCTGGTGGTGATCGCGCTGGGCGGCGCGAACTTCTTCTCCTGCAAGCCGCGGTTCCTGCTGCCGGCGTTCCCGCTGCTGGTGCCGTGCGCGGTCGCGCTCGCGGGCGCGAGAACGCGCGCCGCCGCCGTCACCCTGCTGACGCTGAGCGCGGTGTCGCTGATCTACGGGGCGTACCTGCTCACGGTGGTCACGGTGCCGCTGTGACGCCCGCGGGCGCTCCGTCGATGCCGACGGGCCACCGGGCGCACGGGTTCACGCGGGCATGACGACATGGGCCCAGGCCGTACGCTCGGCCCGGGCCCGGCCGGGGAGGCTCAGGCCTCGGTCCCGCCCGCTTCGCCCTCGCCGTCGTCGCCCTCGGCGTCCTTCTCGAGCCCGAGGGTCTCGCCGACCCACTTGTCGAACTCGATGGACGCCCGCACCCAGCTGACGGTGCTGGACACGAAGTGCTCCAGGCTGACGCCCAGGCCGATCAGCGTCTGGGCCTCGCCGATGAGGCGGACCGAGCCGTCGTCGTGCGTGTGGGTGTAGACCTTGGGCCACAGGGTGCGGCGGTTCCAGTCGTCGATGACCTCGTGCAGCTGCGGCTTGTCGTCGACGCTGTAGGCGCGCTCGTAGAAGGTGCGGACGGCGAAGACCGCCTGGTCACCCTCGCCACGGAACATGAAGTAGGTGCGGAACTCCTCCCACGGAGCCGCCAGGTCGCCTTCTTCGTCGACCAGGTACTTCAGCTCCATCTGATCCAGGAGCTGCTTGACCAGCTCCTGGTCGGGAATGACCACGCTGCCGGCATGATCATTCTGATTCGGGTCCGGCTGGCCCCCGAAGTTCGGAATCGAGGACGGGTCGATGCTCACCGTGAAGGTCCCTTCGTGACGTCTCCCCGCCATCCTCCCTCATCCGGGGGCGCACATGGCAACCCCGGCAGGTTCGCGCTGGGCGTACCTGCCGGGGTCGTGTCGGCGTGTCATCGCGGCCGGACCGGCGCCGGACCACGACCTGCTGGTCAGCCGGTCATTTGGTCAGGTCGGGGGCGGTGAGCGGGCCCACGATCAGGCCGTCCTCCGCCCGGTCGACACCCACCGTCTGGCCGTCCAGCACGTCGCCGGCGAGGATCTCCCGGGCCAGCGGGTCGCCGATCGCGGTCTGCACCAGGCGCCGCAGCGGCCGGGCGCCGTACGCCGGGTCGTTGCCCTCCTCCGCGAGCCAGTCCAGCGCGGCCTCGCTGACCTGGAGCGTCAGCCGGCGGTCCCGCAGCCGCTCGGCCAGCCGGTCGGTCTGGAGCCGGGCGATCCGGCGCAGCTGGTCCTTGTCGAGCGCGGTGAAGACCACGATGTCGTCCAGCCGGTTGAGGAACTCCGGCTTGAAGGACGCCCTGACCATCGCCAGCACGTTGGACTTCTTCTGCTCCGCGTCCAGCGCCGGGTCGACCAGGTACTGGCTGCCCAGGTTGGACGTGAGGATCAGGATGACGTTGCGGAAGTCGACCGTACGGCCCTGCCCGTCGGTGAGCCGGCCGTCGTCCAGCACCTGCAGCAGGACGTCGAAGACCTCGGGGTGCGCCTTCTCCACCTCGTCCAGCAGCACCACGCTGTACGGGCGGCGCCGCACGGCCTCGGTGAGCTGGCCGCCCTCCTCGTAGCCGACGTAGCCGGGAGGCGCGCCGACCAGGCGGGCCACCGAGTGCTTCTCGCCGTACTCGCTCATGTCGATGCGGACCATCGCCCGCTCGTCGTCGAAGAGGAAGTCGGCGAGGGCCTTGGCCAGCTCGGTCTTGCCGACGCCGGTCGGGCCGAGGAACAGGAACGAGCCGGTCGGGCGGTCGGGGTCGGCGATGCCGGAGCGGGAGCGGCGCACCGCGTCGGCGACCGCGCGGACCGCCTCGGTCTGGCCGATCAGCCGCCTGCCCAGCTCCTCCTCCATCCGGAGCAGCTTCTGGGTCTCGCCCTCCATCAGACGGCCGGCCGGGATGCCGGTCCAGGCGGCGACCACATCGGCCACGTCGTCCGGCCCGACCTCCTCCTTGACCATCTTCTCCTTCTCGCCCGTCCCCCTGGCCTGGGCCTCCTGCTCCTCGCGGGTCGCCTCCTCCAGCTCCGCCTCCAGCTTGGGCTTCTCGGCGTAGAGCAGCTTGGAGGCGGTCTCGAAGTCGCCGTCGCGCTGGGCGCGCTCGATCCGGGTGTCGATGTCGTCGAGCCGTTCCTTCAGCTCACCGACCCGGTTCAGGCCCTGCTTCTCCTTCTCCCAGCGGGCGGTCAGACCGCGCAGCTCCTCCTCGCGGTTCGCCAGGTCCTTGCGGAGCTTGTCCAGGCGCTGCACCGAGCCGGGGTCGGTCTCGTTCTTCAGCGCCATCTCCTCCATGCGCAGCCGGTCGACCGAGCGCTGCAGCTCGTCGATCTCGACCGGCGAGGAGTCGATCTCCATGCGCAGGCGGGACGCGGACTCGTCGACCAGGTCGATCGCCTTGTCCGGCAGGAAGCGGGAGGTGATGTAGCGGTCGGACAGGGTCGCGGCCGCCACCAGCGCGGAGTCCGCGATCTGCACCTTGTGGTGCGCCTCGTACCGGCCCTTGAGCCCGCGCAGGATCGCCACGGTGTCCTCGACGGTCGGCTCGGCGACCAGCACCTGCTGGAAGCGGCGCTCCAGCGCCGGGTCCTTCTCGATCCGCTCGCGGTACTCGTCCAGCGTCGTGGCGCCGACCATCCGCAGCTCGCCGCGGGCCAGCATCGGCTTGAGCATGTTGCCCGCGTCCATCGCGGAGTCGCCGCCGGCGCCCGTGCCGACGACGGTGTGCAGCTCGTCGATGAAGGTGATGATCCGGCCCTCGCTGTCCTTGATCTCGGACAGCACGGCCTTCAGCCGCTCCTCGAACTCGCCGCGGTACTTCGCGCCCGCGAGCATCGCGCCGAGGTCGAGCGCCACCAGCCGCTTGTTGCGCAGCGACTCGGGGACGTCCCCCTTGACGATGCGCTGCGCCAGGCCCTCGACGACGGCGGTCTTGCCGACGCCGGGCTCGCCGATCAGCACCGGGTTGTTCTTGGTGCGGCGGGAGAGCACCTGGACGACGCGGCGGATCTCCTGGTCGCGGCCGATCACCGGGTCGAGCTTGCCCTCGCGGGCCGCGGCGGTGAAGTCGGTGCCGTACTTCTCCAGCGCCTTGTACGTGCCCTCCGGGTCCTGGCTGGTCACCCGCTGCCCTCCCCGAGCCGTCTCGAAGGCGGACAGCAGCTTCTTGCCACTGGCCCCCTCCTTGTTCAACAGCTCGCCGGCCGGCCCGCCCTTCACGGCGATCCCGATCAGCAGGTGCTCGGTGGACAGGTACGCGTCCCCGAGGTCCTTCGCGCGCTGGGCGGCGTCGGCGAGTACCGCGAGCATGTCACGGTTGGCCTGCGGAGGGGCCACCGTCGAGCCCTGCACCTTGGGCAGGCCGTCGACCAGGCGCTCGGCGTCGGCCCGCACGGCGGCGGGGTCGGCGCCGGCCGCCGCCAGCAGGTCGAGCACGTTCTCGTTGTCCGCGCCGCCCAGCAGGGCGAGCAGCAGATGGGCGGGCGTCAGGTCCGGGTTGCCCTCGGACACGGCCCGGTTGCTGGCGGTGTTGATCGCCTCGCGGCTCTTGTTGGTCAGCTCGGCGTCCACGGGCGTGGTGACCTCCTTGTTCCTTCTCCTGGCCAAACCTGCCTACGACAACATGAAACAAGTTGAGTCTACTCCACTCAAGGCAGTGGGGACGCCCGAAGACGCGCACGACTGCGGGACTTTTCCGGCCGCCCGGTGCAAGAATGCGGACGCCTGTCCCGCCGGGGCGGCCGCGGTGGCGCGGCCGGGCCCGGGGACGGCGTGAGGAGTCCCCATGGGCACGGCGCACCCGATGGACCCGAGCGGCGCCGCCGTCCAGGCCGAGGCGGCGGAGCTGCGGGAGACCGCGGCCGCCTGCCCGGTGCTGCTGCCCGGGGGCGTGCCCGGGACGGTGATCTCCCGGCACCGCGAACTGCGCGACTTCCTGGCCGACCCCAAGGTCGCCAAGAACGCCCGGCACTTCGCCGCCTACCAGCGCGGCGAGATACCCGCCCAGTGGCAGCTCCATGCGTTCGCGCTGGTCAACGGCATGACAACGGCCGACGGCGACGACCACCGGCGGCTGCGGGGCCTGGCCACCAAGGCGTTCACCCCGCGCCGGGTCGCCGCCCTGCGCCCGTGGATCGAGCGGCTCACCGGCGACCTGCTGGCCGCCCTGCCCGAGCGGCGGGACGCCGACGGGGTGGTCGACCTCCGCCGCTGGTTCGCCTATCCCCTGCCGATGGGCGTGATCTGCGAGCTGCTGGGCGTCGACCCCGCCTACCGCGACCGGCTGCACGGCCTGACCCACCGCATGGTGAGCACGTCCAGCACCGCGGCCGACGCCATGGCCGCCCAGGCCGGCATCCACGAGGTGCTCGCCCGGGTGGTGGCCGACCGCAGGGCCGTCCCCGGCGACGACCTGACCAGCGCGCTGATCGCCGCCCGCGGCGAGAGCGCGGCCGAGGGCCCGGACGGGGAGAGCGGTGCGGACAGGGCGGAACGCCTCAGCGACGAGGAGCTGACCGGCACCCTGCTGCTGATGATCGTCGCCGGCCACGAGACCACCCTGAACCTGATCACCAACGCGGTACGGGCGCTCTGCGGGCACCCCGAGCAGCTGGCCCTGGTGCTGGCCGGCGAGGTCGGGTGGGACGCCGTCGTCGAGGAGACGCTGCGCTGGGACAGCCCGGTCGCCACCTTCCCGTTCCGCTACCCGACGACGGACCTGGTGGTCGACGGGGTCACCGTGCCGCGCGGCACCCCCGTGCTCGCCGGGTACGCGGCCGCCGGGCGGGACCCGCGCGAGTACGGCCCGGACGCCGGCCGGTTCGACGTCACCAGGACCGGCACCCGGCACCTCTCCTTCGGCCACGGCGCCCACTACTGCCTCGGCGCCCCGCTGGCGCGGCTGGAGGCGGTGATCGCGCTGCGCGACCTGTACGCCGCCCACCCCGGGCTGCGGCTGGCCGTGCCCGACGCGTCGCTGCCGCCGCTGCCGGGGTTCATCGGCAACAGCGTGGCGGCGCTGCCCGTCCACCTCGGCTGAGCAGCGCGAACGGCCGGGACACGGCGGGTACAGGGGGCGCCGGGACGCGGCGCCCGCTGGGCTACCGTCGTGCCATGGCACGACGTGACCCGCGCTCCCCGGAACCCGGCTACCTCGCCTTCTGGCGTGAGTACCACCTGTGCACCCTGACCACCCACCGGCCCGACGGAAGCCCGCACGTCGTGCCCGTCGGCGTCACGTACGACCCGGAGGCCGGCCTGGCGCGGGTCATCACGCGCGGCGGCAGCGCGAAGGCCGCCCATGTGCGGGCGGCGGGTCCGGCCGGGGCGCGGGTCGCGGTCTGCCAGGTGGACCGCGGCACCTGGGCCACGCTGGAGGGGATCGCCACGGTCTGCGACGACCCGGAGCGGGTGGCCGACGCGGTCCGCCGGTACGCCGAGCGCTACGGCCGCACGCCGGCGCCCAACCCCGAGCGCGTCGTCATCGAGATCGCCCTGACCCGGGCGATGGGCAACGCCGGCACCAACGGGCCCGGGACGGCCGGGACTGCCGGATCGACCGGCTCTGCCGGGGCTGCGGGATCGGCCGGCTCTGCCGGGGCTGCCGGATCGGCCGGGACGGCCGGGGCTGACGGGTCCGCGACGCCGGACACGGCTTCGGAAGCCGGAGTCGCGGCCGCCGACGCCGCCCGCCGGTAGCGCGCGGAGGATCTACGCGGCGGTCTGGAGGACCTTGCCGAGGAAGGCGTCCAGGTTGCGCCGGGTGCGCGCGATCTGCTCCTCCAGGGTGAGCGTCTCCTCCAGGCGCTTGGCGAGCGCGCTGGTCTTCTTGCCCCGGACGTAGAGCGAGCAGGCCAGGTCGGCGCACATGTACAGGGCGACGGTGTTGCCCTGCCGTCCGGACGGGCCGGCCAGCGGCGCGGCGAGCAGGTCCACGCCGCCCCCGGAGTGCCCGGTCAGGCACAGCCCGCACAGGCTGCTGCGCATCAGGTTCCGGCGTGCCCCGGGCGCCGCGCGCAGCGTCAGCCCCACCGGCTCGCCGCCGTCGACCGGGCTGACCAGGTAGCCGCGGTCCGGCGCGCCCGGGTCCCGCCAGCCCAGGAAGTCCAGGTCCCCCCAGGGCAGTTCGCCCAGGTCCTTCGGCACGTTGAGCCGCTTGGCCTCGCCCTTGGAGCAGTTGACGAACGAGCCGCGGATGCCGGCTTCGGTGAGGGGGTCCATACCCGCGAAGCTAACAGCGGCCCGTGGCCGGTGTCGTCCGCTTTTCGGCGCGCCCGGCCGCGCCCCTCCCGCGCCTTTCCCGCGCCCTTCCGCACCTTTCCCGCTCCCCTCCTTCTCCCGCTCGTGCCTTCCCCGTGCCCGGGGCGGGGCGCCCCGTTCCCCCAGTGTTCGCCGAACTCTCAACCGGGCAGCGTCACTTCTTCTCGTGCGGCGGCTGTGATCGGCAATGGCCGGCTCGCCACCGCGCGGCCCGGCAGCCAGGCGATTCGCACGCACGGGAGGAACCATGAAGAGCAGCAAGGGACGCTCCGGGGTGCGCGGCGCGCTCGCCGCGTTCGTCGTCCTGACCGCCGTCACGCCCCTCGGGCTCGGTGCGGAGCAGGCGCAGGCGGCCGCGCCGGCGGCCGGTCGGGCGGCCGGGAGCCAGGTGACCGCGCAGTGGACGACGCGGGACGTCGCCCCCGGGGTCCAGGTGCGCACCGGCACCTTGCGCGACGCCTCCGCCGCGCCGTCCTGGACGGTGACCGTGAAGGTGCCGTCGACCAGCCGGCTGACCGGCGCCGCGGTCGACGTCGCGGTGGGCAGCCCGGCCTGGGCGCAGCAGACCGCCGCGCAGCTGCGGGACGCCGGCTACCAGCCGCGGGTCGAGACCGTCGAGTGGCCCGGCTACGCCGACACCCCGCACGGCGTCATGGGCCTGCGGGTGCGGATCGGCTCGTTCGGCACGCAGGCCGCCGCGCAGACCACCGCCACGGCGGTCAAGGCCGCCGGCTTCCACACCGCGGTCGAGTGGACCGGCTACGACGCCGAGCAGCCCGCCGACCTGGAGAACGTCCACGTCGCGGTCATCGACCCGCACACCTTCACCGGCACCGTCAGCGGCACCCACGACGGCAACGTGGCCCAGCGCGAGACCACCTCCTCGGTCGCCGCCAAGCTCGGCTCGCTCGTCGGCGTCAACGCCGGCTTCTTCGTCACCTCCGACGCCGACGGCGTGCAGGGCACCCAGTCCGGCATCGCCGCCTACGACGGGCAGCTGGAGTCGATGGCGGCCGGCGCGCGGGCCGCGCTGGTCCTCGGCGACGGCGGCCGGCACGTCCGGGTCGCCGACCTGACGACCACGGTCACCGCCCGCGCGGGCGCGGCCCGTTACGCGGTGCAGGGCATCAACCGGGTGCCGGGCACCGTGCGGGACTGCGGGCGCCCCGGCGCCGTGCCCAGCTCCCTGCCCTGGCAGGACGTGACCTGCCACGAGACCGACGACCTGGTGCTGTTCACTCCGGCCTTCGGCGCCGCGCTGCCGGCGGGAGCGGGCGTGCAGGCCGTGCTGGACGCCCAGGGCCGCGTGGTGTCGACCGGTGCGCGCGGCGGGACCGTGCCCGCGGGCGGCACGGTGCTCCAGGGCATCGGCACCGCGGCGGACTGGCTGACCGCCAACGCCGTCACCGGCCGGCGCATCGCGGTCGACGAGGTCGTGCGCGACGCCGACGGAGGGCGGGTGCCGCTCGGTCCGCACGACAGCATCGTCAGCGCGGCGCCGACGCTGGTGAAGAACGGCCGGATCGCCATCGACGCGGCCACCGAGGGCACCGTCGACCCGCAGGACCTGTCGTTCGGCTACGCCTGGGCGAACCAGCGCCAGCCGCGCACCATGGCCGGCGTCGACGCCCGCGGCCGGCTGCTGCTGGTCACCGTGGACGGCCGGCTGAGCGGCGGCAGCGAGGGCTTCACGATCGCCGAGGCCGCCGCGTTCATGCGCTCGCTCGGCGCGGTGCAGGCGCTCAACCTCGACGGCGGCGGCTCCACCGCCATGGCCGTCGACGGGGTGCTGGTCAACCACACCTCGGACGCCACCGGTGAACGCCCGGTGGGCGACACCGTCCAGGTCCTGCCGTAACGGGGACGGCCCGCCACCCTGTCCGGGTGGCGGGCCGTCCGCCGTGTGCTGCGCGGGGCGCGGGGCGGGTCAGCCGTCGCGCTTGGGCCGCCAGACCACCAGCGCGCTGGTGTGCTGGACGTCCTGGTACGGGACCAGGTCGCGGCGGTACGAGGCGTGCACCGCGGCCTCGCGCTGCTGGATGACGGCGGCTGCGCCCTCGACGGCGGCGGTCAGTTCGGCGACCCGGGACTGCAGGGCCGCGACCTGGTTCTCCAGCTCGATGATCCGCTTGATGCCGGCGAGGTTGATGCCCTGGTCCTGCGACAGCCGCTGCACCTCGCGCAGCTGCTCGATGTCGCGGGCCGAGTAGCGGCGCCCGCGCCCGGCCGTGCGGTCCGGGGAGACCAGGCCGAGGCGGTCGTACTGCCGCAGGGTCTGCGGGTGCAGCCCGGACAGCTCGGCCGCCACCGAGATCACGTAGACCGGGGACTCCTCGGTCAGCTGGTAGGGGTTGCGGGACCCGGAACGCGCACCGCGCCCGGGCCCGCCGCCGATGCCGCCGTCCATGCTCATACCGTCACGCTCCCTTTGCGGCCTTGAACAGTTCGGCGCGCGGGTCGACTCCCGCGGTCGCCTCCCGGTACGACTCCAGGGCGTCGAGCGCCTTCCCCTCGGTCCGGTCCGGCACCGCCACCTCGATGGTGACCAGCAGGTCGCCCCGCGAACCGTCCTTGCGCACCGCGCCCTTGCCGCGGGCCCGGAGCGTCCGGCCGTTGGGAGTGCCGGCCGGCAGCTTCAGGGTGACCGGAGGCCCGCCGAGGGTGGGCACCTTGATGTCGCCGCCCAGGGCGGCCTCCACGAAGCTGACCGGGACGGTCACCGTCAGGTTGGCGTCCTTGCGGCCGAACACCGGGTGCCGGCCCACGTGGACGACCACGTACAGGTCGCCGGCCGGGCCGCCACGCTCGCCCGGGGCGCCCTTGCCGCGCAGCCGGATCCGCTGCCCGTCGGTGACGCCGGCGGGGATGCGGACCTGCATGGTGCGCGAGCTCTTGGCCCGCCCGCTGCCGTGGCAGACCTCGCAGGGGTTCTCCGCGATCAGGCCGCGGCCCTTGCAGTCCACGCACGGGTCGGTGAGCGAGAAGCCGCCACCGCCGCCGCGCGAGACCTGCCCGGTGCCGACGCAGGTCGGGCACACCCGGGGCGTGCCGTTCTTGTCGCCGGTGCCCGAGCACGCCTTGCACGCGGCCGAACTGGACATCCGCAGCGGGACCGTGGCCCCGTCGACCGCCTCGGTGAAGCTGAGCGTCACCTCGGACTCGATGTCCTGGCCGCGGCGCGGCTGCACGCGGGTGCCGGTGCCGCGGTTGAACAGCCCGCCGAACACGTCGCCGAGGCCGCCGCCGAAGCCGCCGCCCTGGCCCGTGGTGGTGGTGCCGCCGCCCTGGGCGCCGCCGAAGAGGTCGCCCAGGTCGAAGTTGAAGCCGCCGGTGCCGCCCGCGCCCGGCCCCGGGCGGAAGCCGCCGTTGCCGAACAGGGCGCGGCCCTCGTCGTACTCCTTGCGCCGCTTGGCGTCCGAGAGCACGTCGTTGGCCTCGGAGATCTCCTTGAAGCGCTCCTCGGCCTTGGCGTCGCCCTTGTTGGCGTCCGGGTGGAACTCGCGGGCGAGCTTGCGGTACGCCTTCTTGATCTCGGCGTCGGTGGCGTCCTTCGGGACGCCGAGGACCTTGTACAGGTCCTTCTCCAACAGGTCCCTACCGATACTCATCCGCGACGTCCCTCCTCTCGGTCACCGCTGCCGGGCCGGGGCTGTGCCAGCCCCGGCCCATGTGCGTCAGCCCTGGTCCGGGCCACCGTTGTCCTCGTCCGACGCCTGGTCGTCCGCGTCCTCCTTCGCCTGGGTGCCGGGCTGCGGCTCGGCGACCGCGACCCGCGCGGGGCGCAGGTTGCGCTCACCGATGCGGTACCCGGGCTGGAGGATCTGCACGCATGTGGTCTGCGTGACATCCGGCGAATAACTGTGCATCAGGGCCTCGTGCACCAGCGGGTCGAAGGGCTCACCCTCCTTGCCGAACTGCTGCAGCCCCAGCTTCGCCGCGACCGTCTCCAGCGACTCCGCCACCGACTTGAACCCGCCGACGAGCTCGCCGTGCTCGCGGGCCCGGCCGATGTCGTCCAGGACCGGGAGCAGCTCGGTGAGGAGGTTGGCGATCGCGATCTCCTTGACGGCGACGCGGTCGCGCTCCACCCGGCGGCGGTAGTTCTGGTACTCGGCCTGGAGGCGCTGCAGGTCCGCGGTGCGCTCGTTGAGCGCGGTCCGCACCTGGTCCAGCTGCGCCCTGACGGCCGTCAGCTCCTTGGCCGCTCCGGTCTGCCCGGCACCGCCCTTGGCATCGGTGCCCGCCTCGCCGGCGGGACCGGTGTCCTTGGCGCCTTCGCCGTCCGGCTGCCCGGTGGCCTCAGAGGGGACCTCGGGCTCCTCGAAGCCCTTCGGCTCCTCCGTCACGCGGCACCATCCCTCTTGCCGTTCTCGTCGTCCACGATCTCGGCGTCGACGACGTCGTCGTCGGCCGCCGGCTGCTCGGCCCCGGGCGCGCCGGCGCTCGCGCTGGCGGCGCCGCCGTCGGCCTGGGCGTTGGCGTACAGCGCCTGGCCCAGCTTCTGGCTGGTGGCCGCGACCTTCTCGGTGGCCTCGCGGATGGCGGCGGTGTTGCCGTCGTCCGTGGACTCGTTCTTCAGCTTCTCCTTGAGCTCCGCGACCGCGGACTCGACCTCGCTCTTCACGTCCTCCGGGAGCTTGTCCTGGTTGTCCGCGATGAACTTCTCGGTCTGGTAGACGAGCTGCTCGCCCTGGTTGCGCGTCTCGGCGGACTCGCGGCGGCGGTGGTCCTCCTCCGCGTACTGCTCGGCCTCCTGGCGCATACGGTCGACCTCGTCCTTGGGCAGCGAGGAGCCGCCCGTGACGGTCATCTTCTGCTCCTTGCCCGTGCCCAGGTCCTTCGCGGTCACGTGCATGATGCCGTTGGCGTCGATGTCGAAGGCGACCTCGATCTGGGGCATCCCGCGGGGGGCCGGCGGCAGACCGGTCAGCTCGAACATCCCGAGCTTCTTGTTGTACGCCGCGATCTCGCGCTCGCCCTGGTAGACCTGGATCTGGACCGACGGCTGGTTGTCCTCGGCCGTGGTGAAGATCTCCGAACGCTTGGTCGGGATCGTGGTGTTGCGCTCGATCAGCTTGGTCATGATGCCGCCCTTGGTCTCGATACCGAGGGACAGCGGGGTGACGTCGAGCAGCAGGACGT